>JACXTT010002154.1_pt1 | contig 31572 bp, 28 predicted proteins | sample 9270951 | NCBI WGS metagenome assembly JACXTT01 (sample SAMN15532306, study PRJNA645909) | rock metagenome | isolation source: weathered quartz diorite | place: Puerto Rico | collected 2017-06-21
GTGTGCGTCCCGATCCACCTGCGGCGTCTCTCCTGGCACCCCCAACTGGAGAGACCATGCTCACCCAAGCCGTCCGTCTGATCGTGCTCGCGACGGTCGCCGTTACGACACCGCTTTCCGCTCCCGCCGGCGTCGGCCGGATCACAGGACATGTCCGGGACGCGGCAGGACAGCCTCTCGCCAACGCGCAGGTCGTCGTCGTCGGAACTCGATTCGGTGCCGTCGCCGATCGCAGCGGCGCGTACGAGATCACGTCGGTACCGGAGGGCGCCTATTCCGTCCGAGCGATGTACATCGGTTACGCGCCGCTCGAAGTGCACGGCATCCGCGTGAGGACCGATTCGATCACGACTTCCGACTTCACGCTGCAGCCCAGCAGCATGACGCTCAACGCCGTGGTCGCCACCGGTGCGGCAGCAAAAACGTCCCGGCAGGCGATGGCCGCGCACGACGCCGTCCAGGGTTACGTCGATATGGAGGGAGCCTCGACCTACCGCATTCAGCGTCAACCGTGGAACACCGAGGAATATGGTCACAAGGACGAGAACCAGTTTCTCGCCGTCTCGGCGCACCCGATGTCGACATTCTCGATCGACGTCGATCGCGCCTCCTACAGCAACGTGCGCCGCTTCCTGGTGGGGGGCCAGGCGCCCCCGGTGGATGCCGTGCGTCTCGAGGAGCTGGTCAACTACTTTCCCTACGATTACGCCGGACCGACGGGCGATGACCCGGTGGCGGTTCACACCGAGCTGGGCGCCGCGCCCTGGAAGCAGGGCCACCAGCTGCTGCGCATCGGCCTGCAAGCGAAGCGCGTCGACGTCGCGGGACTTCCCGCCTCGAACCTCGTCTTCCTGATCGACGTCTCGGGATCGATGGACGAGCCGAACAAGCTGCCGCTCGTGAAGTCGGCGCTCACGATGTTGGTGAATACGCTGCGATCCCAGGACCGCGTCGCGATCGTGGTGTACGCGGGCTCGGCGGGCCTCGTACTGCCGTCCACGCTGGTGGATCAGAAGTAGGCCATTCTGCAGGCGATCGACAACCTCGAAGCCGGGGGCAGCACCGCTGGTGGCGCCGGAATCAAGCGCGCCTACGACGAAGCGGTGACAAACTTCGTCCGCGGCGGCAACAACCGCGTCATCCTCGCCACCGACGGCGACTTCAACGTCGGCGTGTCGAGTGACGGCGAGCTGATCCGGCTCATCGAAGACCGCCGCAAGACCGGCGTGTTCCTCACCGTGTTGGGCTTCGGGATGGGGAATCTCAAGGACTCGAAGATGGAGCAGCTCGCCGATCACGGGAACGGCAACTACGCCTATATCGACAACGCGCTCGAGGCGAGGAAGACGCTGGTGCACGAGATGGGCGGCACGCTCTACACTGTCGCCAAGGACGTGAAGATCCAGGTCGAGTTCAACCCGGCGGTCGTGCAGGGGTACCGGCTGCTCGGCTACGAGAACCGGCTGCTCGCCGACGAGGACTTCAACGACGACACGAAGGATGCGGGCGAGATGGGGTCGGGGCACTCGGTGACGGCGTTGTACGAAATCGTCCCGGCGGGGGCGCCGAACGACGGATCGCTGAGACGACCCGATTCGCTGCGCTATCAGACGAACGCCACCCCCCGGGGCACGCCGCGCGCGACGGAGCTCGGGTTCGTGAAAGTCCGTTATAAGACTCCCGACGGCGATCGCAGCCGGCTCTTGTCGCAACCGATCGCCGCGACACCCGCGGAGACGGCATCGCCGGACTTCCGGTTCCAGGAGGCCGTCGCCGAGTTCGGTCTGTTGCTCAAGAACTCGAGCTTCAAGGGCTCGGCGAGCTTCACGGACGTGATCGCAGCGGCACGCGCGTCGCTGGGAACTGATCCCGACGGCTACCGCGCCGAATTCCTGCGGCTCGCCGCAGCGGCGCAGTCACTCGGTCTGGCCCGCACGGAGGAGCCTCGTTAAGGTTGACCGCATGCTGCGGCTGCCAACCTTCACCTATCGTCAACCATCGTCCCTCCGGGAGGCGCTCACGATGAAGGCGGACGCCGGCCCGGAGGGTTCGTACGTTGCGGGGGGAACTGATCTCTATCCGAACATGAAGCGGCGGCAGCAGGAGCCGCGGACAGTCATCTCGTTAATGGGAATCCCGGAGCTCAAGGCGGACGGGCGGTCGGGCGGTCGGGCGGACGCCAAGGTCGAGATCGGAGCGTGTGTCACGTTGACGGAATTGACCGCCGGACCGCCGGACCGCCAGTCCGCCTATGACGCCGTCGTCACAGCGGCAGCTCTGGTTTCGACTCCGCTGCTCCGCAACATGGGCACGCTGGGCGGAAATCTCTGTCTCGACACGCGCTGCAACTACTACGACCAGTCGTACGAATGGCGCAAGGCGATCGACTTCTGCATGAAGAAAGACGGCGCGATCTGCTGGGTGGCGCCCTCCAGCCCGCGCTGCTGGGCCGTCAGCTCCTCGGACGTCGCCCCGGTGATGGTGGCGATCGGCGCGGAGTACGTTCTGACGAGCGCGTCGGGCGAGCGGGTCGTCCCCTCCGGACGCTTCTACTACAACGACGGCATCAACTACCTCACCAAGCAACCCGACGAGATCCTCACCGCGGTGCGGCTCCCCGCCCAAGACGGCTGGGATGCGGTCTATCACAAGCTGCGCCGGCGCGGCTCATTCGACTTTCCGGTCCTCGGCGTCGCCGCCTGGGTGCGGTGGGGGGGGAACGGTGAGCAGGTCACGGAAGCGCGAGTAGTTCTGGGGGGCGTGGCGAGCCATCCCCTGGAGATTCCGGAAGCGGGGACGGTGCTCAGCGGGTCGTCACTCGAGCCAGAGGTGATTGCCGCCGCGGCGGAGGCGGCGTTTCGCCCCGCTAAGCCGATGGACAACACCGATTTCGACCTCTCATGGCGCAAGCAGATGACGCGGGTGTACGTAACGCGGGCGCTGAGCGAGCTTTCAGAGCATCGGAGAGCACGAGCAACCGACCGCTAGGTCTGTCCTGCATCATCGGAGACTCGGTATGCACATCGTTGGGCGTGGACCGGTATCGGTCCTTCTCCTCCTCACGGCGACCGCCTCCTGGCCCGTCACCGCTGCGGCACAGGCGCCGGCTCGCCTCCAGGTCCCGTTCGAGTACTACACCCTCCGGAACGGCCTTCGCGTCGTCCTCTCCCGAGATACGACGGCCCCCACGATTGGGGTTGGCGTGTACTATCACATCGGCTTCCGGAACGAGCCGCGGGATCGCACGGGGTTTGCCCACCTGTTCGAGCATCTGATGTTCCAGGGGTCGACCAACCTGGGCAAGCTCGAGTTCATCAAGCTGGTCGAGTCCAACGGGGGCCTGCTGAACGGCTCGACGCGGTTCGACTTCACGAACTACTTCGAAATCGTGCCCTCGCACACGCTCGAGACGATGCTGTGGGCCGAAGCAGACCGGATGCGGGGTCTCGCGATCGACAGCAGCAACCTCCGCAACCAGCGCGATGTGGTCAAGAACGAGGTCCGGGTCAACGTCCTGAATCAGCCGTACGGATCGTTCCCGTGGATCGATCTGCCGATGGCCGCGAACCGGAACTGGTACAACGCACACAATTTCTACGGTGAGATGCACGATCTCGACGCGGCAACGCTCGCCGATGCCGCGGCGTTCGGGCACCGCTATTACGCGCCAAACAACGCGGCGCTGGTGATCGTGGGCGACTTTGTCCCAGCCCAAGCGAAGCACTGGGTCGAGCAGTACTTCGCATCGATCCCGAGCACGGACCTGCCGTCGCCGCCCGACCTGCGCGAGCCCCGGCAAACCACGGAGCGACGCACCGGCCGCCTCGACTCTCTCGCCACACGCCCGGCCATCGGCTTCGCCTGGCACGTTCCCGAGCGCTGGACGCCGGACTGGTTCGCGTTCGGATTGATCGACCAGATCCTCGGACAGGGACGCGATTCGCGATTGTATCAAGCGCTGGTTCACGACAAGGGATACGTGAGTGATGTGAGTGCGGGAATCAATTGGGGACTCGGGAACATGTTCGACTATGAGGGACCGATGCTGTGGATCGTGTCCCTCTTCCACGACCAGACCGTCCCACCGGATTCCCTCGTGGCGGTGGTCGATCGGGAGATCGCGGCGCTGCAGGCGCATCCAGTCGACCCTGCCGTTCTGGCCCGGGCACGGACGAAGCTGCGTTCGAGCCTCTACGACCAGGTGGAAGCCTTCTCCGGATTCGGCAAGCTGAATCTGCTCGCATCGTTCGCGTTGTTCGACAATGATCCTGGGCGTCTCAACCGCCTGCTCGCCGAGTTCGACAACGTCACGCCGGCGCTGTTGCAGCGGACGGCTCAGCAGTATCTGGGACGCGAGAACAGAACGGTGTACACGATCGTCCCGGGCGCGTCCGATACGGCTCCGACAACCCGGTAAAGGGAGATCGACCATGAGAACCATTCTTGCGCTTGCCGGGCTCGGCCTCGCCGCCGGAACCCTCGTGGCGCAGCGGCAAGCACCGCCGGCGCCGGGAACCCCGAAGGACTTTCGACTGCCCGCCCGGACCACGATCACCCTTCCGAACGGCATGCAGCTCAGCATGGTGGCGTATGGCGTCGTGCCGAAAGTCGCGGTGAACCTCGAAATCCGATCCGGCGCTATCGACGAAGGACCGGACGAAACCCAACTCTCCGCGCTCACCGCCGATCTGCTCCTCGAGGGCACGATCTCCCGTTCCTCCTCCGACATCGCCCGCGACGTCGCCCAGATGGGCGGCAGCCTCTCGACCAGCGTCACGACGGGAACCGACGTGGGCGGCGAAGTACTGAGCGAGTACGCCGAGCAGTTCGTCCGTCTCCTAGCCGACGTGGCGCAGCATCCACGGTTCGCCGAGGCGGATGTGACGCGGCTCGTGGCCAACCGGGTGCGCGACAACGCCATCGCCTTGAGCCAACCCGGGGAACAGGCGCGCCAGCGATTCCGCAAGATGATTTTTCCCGAGCACCCGTATGGTCGGTTATATCCCAGCCCGGCGACGCTCCAATCGTACTCCGTCGATCGGGTCCGCGAGTTCTACACGAAGAACTTCGGCGCCCTCCGGGCACATCTCTACGTCGCCGGCGTCTTCGATCGCGCGCAGGTGGAACGGGCCGTGCGGGAGGCGTTCGGTGCCTGGGCTCCCGGCGCTGCGCCCACTGCGAATCCACCGGTCGCCGTGGATCGCCGGCAGCTCGACGTCATCAGCCGCCCCAGGGCCGTGCAGAGTACCGTGTGGTTGGGCCTGCCCGTCGCCGATCCAAGCAACGCCGACTGGGTGCGGATCGACGTGACGAACGCGTTGCTGGGCGGCGCCTTCGGTTCGCGGATTACGCGCAATATCCGGGAGGACAAGGGGTATACCTACTCGCCATTTTCCTTCCTGTGGCAGCGTCCGGGCGTTGCCGTGTGGATCGAAGCGGCGGATGTGACCTCCAACGTCACCGGCCCGTCCTTGAAGGAAATCTTCTACGAGATCGACCGGTTGCGCACGACGGCTCCGCCCGACAATGAGCTCCTCGGGATCGAGCGAAACTCGGCGGGCGTGTTCGTCATCCAGAACAGCTCACGCCAGGGCGTCATCAACCAGCTGCAGTTTGTGGATCACAACGGACTGGGAGACGCCTACCTGTCGAACTACGTGAAGAACGTGTTTACGGTCACGCCCGAACAGGTTCGCCAGACGGCGCAACGCTATTTCGATCCGGCCCGCATGACGATCACGATCGTCGGGGACGACAGCGTCATCGATGCGCAGATCGCTCCCTATCGGACCGCAGCTCCCTAGGCGCGCACGCCACCCCCCAGCCGGAAAGGACATGGGTGGGGAGGTGTACCTCAGTTCGCCTTGACCGGCGCGACCTCCACGAGCCAGCGCACGGCATCGACAACGGTAAGCCGCAGCAACCCCTGCGGCCCGTTCGCTGAATCGAGCACGGCGCGGGCGGAATCCTGCCAGCCCCGAGTCGCCGCAACCGTTCCCGCCATGCGGTCGAGCGCCGCGGTGCCCACTCCCGCGACTCTGGCAAGGGCATCGGCGGCGGGGACCCCGTCCCGCGCCAGCGGCTTCCGCACCGCTACGGCGTGAACCTCCGGGGCCAGCGCCTGCCACGCCGTGAAGGTCTGTCGCAGCGAATCGCGCAGAACAGCCGTGCGACCCGAGTCGGCGACGAACCGCTCGATCATCGTGAGCGAGCCCCAGCGCGACGGCGGGTCGGGACGCGCCGCATCGATCAGCCGCGTGAGCGGCGTCTGCTGCGTCATCCCGACCTGGAGCCGATGCCGCTGGCCGAACGTCACCGGCTGCGACAGCGCCAGGAGCGACATCATCGTCTGAAAGTCTGGACCGTTTCCCACCTCGAGGTGCAGCATGCGCGCCGTATGCTCGTTCTGCCCCAATCCCACCTCGGCGAGCCGCAGGTTCGTGACGGCGAGGCGCTGATACATGTCGTGCACGTCCTCTACCGACGCCGGCGACCACAGCTTCTCGGCCACGGCGGCGAGCCGCGGCCAGATGCGCGAATCGATCGTCTCCGGCCCGATATGCTCGCCCCACATGCACGCCTCGCCCCCCATCAGGCGGGCGGCTTCCTCGGAACTCAATCCCAGAGAGTCGGGTAGCGGATCGACGTAATGATCCTCGGCGCTTTCGATTTGGTCGAGGTAATAGGGAGCCGAGAGGATGGCGCGATGACCGGCGCGGACCGTCTGCGGCAGGTACTCGAGCCCCCGCCACGACTGCACCACCGCGCTCGACGGCAAGTCGGGGTTCAGGATCTCGTCCCATCCCACCATCCGCTTGCCGTGTTTCGTCAGGATGGCCGAGAGTCGCTGATTGAAGTAGGCCTGCAGGGCCGCGTTATCGGCAAAATGGTGGTCCCGCTTGAAGGCGCGAATGCGGCGATTCGCGTTCCATTCGACGCCATTCACCTCGTCGCCGCCGACGTGCCAGTACGGATCGGGGAACAGCGGTGCGATCTCGCCGATGAAGGCGTCGATGAATTGATAAACCACGTCGCGCGTCGGATCCAGCGTTGGATCGAACACACCCCAGGTGCGCTGGATCCGATACGGGCCCCGGCCGCTGCCGTAACGCGCGTACCCTACGAGCCACGACGACGTGTGCCCCGGCATGTCGAATTCGGGGACGACGCGGATGCCGCGGTCGCGCGCGTACGCCACCACGTCACGGATCTGCGCCTGCGTGTAGAACAAGCCGTCCGAGCCGTCGAGCTGCAGCAGCGGAAACCGCTTGCTCTCCACCCGGAACCCCTGGTCCTCGGAGAGGTGCCAGTGGAACACGTTGAGCTTCACCGCCGCCATGCCGTCGAGCGTGCGCTTGATGACCTCGACCGGCTCGAAGTGCCGGCCGGCGTCCACCAGGAGGCCGCGCCAGGGGAAGCGCGGCGCGTCGGCGATGCGCACCGCGGGCACGAAGAATCCGGCGCTGTCGGTCGTGACGAGCTGGAGCAGCGTCTCGACGCCACGCAGCACGCCAACCACTGTCGGCGCCCGCAGAGCGGCCCGCTCGGACGTCACGTCAATAGTGTAGGACTCGTCTTCGTTCTCCGTCGCGATCGCTTCTCCCGCACCCTCAGCCTGAACGACGAGTCGCGCCAAGGCGCTGTCGCGTGTGCTCGAATCGGCGAGGGTGATCCCGGTGCGGTGCGCGAGCCGATCCAGGGTGCGCTTCACTGCGTGCTCGAGCCGGGCATCACGGAATCCGGCTACGGCGACGCTGAATCCCGAGTCGATGCGCAGCCGCCCTTGCCCCACGTCGACCGAGCGCGGCATCGGCATCAGGGGAGGCGTGGGCGGCGCCTGGGCGGCGGCGACGACCGGCGCGAGGCCGGTGAGGAGCAGCAGGAATCGTGGCATGGGTGCGAATGTAGCGCGCGAGCCGTATCTTAGCCGCCCCATGCACCTCAATACCGCGGACCTCGTCGTCATCGCGCTGTCGATCATCATTTCGTTCCTGCCGGCGTTGTTCTTCTGGCGCCGGGCCAGCCAGAACACCACCGAGTTCTTCACCTCCGGCCGCGCGGCCCCGTGGTGGCTCGTCGGCATCTCGATGGTCGCAACGACGTTCAGTACCGACACGCCGAACCTGGTCACCAACTTCGTGCGCGACCAGGGGGTCGCGAAGAACTGGCTGTGGTGGGCGTTCCTGCTGACCGGCATGGCCACGGTCTTTTTCTACGCCAAGATGTGGCGCCGCTCCGGTGTGCTGACGGACCTCGAGTTCTACGAGATCCGTTACGCCGGTCGCGCGGCCACATTCGTGCGCGGCTTCCGCGCCCTCTACCTCGGCTTGTTCTTCAACTGCTTCATCATGGCCACGGTCAATCTCGCCGCGGCGAAGATCGCCAACATCCTGCTGGGCTGGCCGATGTACCGCACGCTGATCTTCGCGTCGGTGATCACGATCTTCTTCGCGTCGGTCTCGGGACTGTGGGGCGTGCTGGTCACGGATTCGATTCAGTTTTCGGTCACGATGACCGGCGCCTTCGCCGCGGCGTACTTCGCGCTGCAGCAACCGGAGGTGGGCCACCTCTCCGGCCTCTTCTCCCGGGTGAACCCCAAGGCCCTCGCCTTCCTCCCCGACTTCTCCGACTGGTCGGTAGCGCTGTCGGTGTTCATTATCCCGCTCACCATTCAATGGTGGTCGGTGTGGTACCCGGGGGCGGAACCCGGGGGCGGGAGCTACATCGCGCAGCGCATGCTGGCGTCGCGCAGTGAAAAGGATGCCGTCGGGGGCACGCTGCTCTTCAACATCATGCATTACGCGCTGCGCCCCTGGCCCTGGGTGATCGTCGCGTTGGCCTCGACGCTCGTGTTCCCGCAGCTGGCCGACATCGCCCGCGCCTTCCCCAACGTCGACCCCAAGCTGATCGGCAACGACATCGCCTACCCGGCCATGCTGAAGTTCCTCCCCACCCCGTTCATCGGACTGATGCTGGCGGGGATGCTGGCGGCGTATCGCTCGACGATCGAAACGCACCTGAACTGGGGCACGTCGTACCTGGTGCACGATTTCTATCGCCGCTTCCTGAACCGCGGTGCGACCGAGAAGCACTACGTGCTGATGGGGCGCCTCGTGACGGCGGGGCTCATGATCACGGCGGCGCTGACGACATATGTCCTAACGACCGCGGCGGGCGCGTTCACGCTGATTCTCTCGGTCGGCGCAGGGACGGGACTGATTTATCTGCTGCGTTGGTTCTGGTGGCGCATCAATGCGTGGAGCGAGGTTGCCGCGATGGCGAGCTCGTTCGTCGTGGCGGTGGGATTTCAGATCGCCGCCAAGACGGGGCACGAGGTGGACCCGACAAGGTCGCTGATCACGACCATTGTGATCACAACGATCGTGTGGGTGACCGTCGCCTACATCACGACGCCGACCGATCGCTCGACGCTCGTGGCCTTCTATAAACTCGTGCGGCCAGCGGGGCCGGGGTGGGCGTCGATCCGCGCCGAGGCGGGCGTGGAGCCGTCGCCCGACAGCCTTTCGCTGTCCCTGTTGGGGTGGGTCTGTGGCGTCCTCTTCATCTACTCGGCCCTCTTCGGCGTCGGGAGTTTCCTGTACGGACGGACGTCGCTGGCGATATTCTGGACTGCGATCTTCCTGGCAACCGGGATCTCTCTGTTGCGTCTCATGCCGAGGCTCTGGAAGAGCTGATGCCGCAGACTGACCGGCTGACCGCCATCGGGACCTTGCAGATCGCTGTTACGGCGTTCGAGCGACAGCTCGGAGCGCTAGAGGAGGTCCCGACGGCTGGGCTGGAGGAGGTCAAGACCGCCCTCGACGATCTCCGGCTGCGGATCTGGACCGTCCTGATGGCCCAGAACAGCGAGAACTCCCAGGAATACCTCGACCGTTTCCGCTTGCGACGGGCAGCCGAGAATCTGCAGCTGCTCGCGTTCGATGTGGACGCAGGGCGTCTCAAGGTGACCCCTAAGGAAGCCGGTGAGCTCGTTACGGCAATTGAAGAGCTAGAGAAACGGCTGAGACGAGTCGGCTAACCGCAACCTGCCTTTCCTTTCCCAAATAGAAAGCACGGTTGTCATCCCGAGCCCCGAGCGTCAGCGAGGGGCGAGGGACCTCGGAATCCAGCCGGCGCACGGAGCTCATCCAACTCCACGCCAGCCCTTGCGTTTCCCGGTATATGGGATAATTATGCATTATGCAAAATAGCCCACCTACCCCAGGCGCGCGCCCGGGGTCGCTTGTGGCCCTGGCCTTTTCCGGCGGCCTCGACACGTCGTACTGCGTGGCTCGACTCAAAGCCGACGGCTGGACGGTGCATACCGTCTGGGTCGATACCGGCGCGGCGCAGGACGCCGAGCGCCAGGCCATCGAAAAACAAGCCCTGGCCTGCGGCGCGGCGCAGCACCACACAGTCGACGCCCGCGCTCCGGTCTTCGACCGCTTCGTGCGCTTCCTCATTCAGGGCAATGTGCTGCGCGGGGAGGTCTACCCCCTCTCGGTCGCCGCCGAACGGACGCAACAGGCGCTCTCGTTGGTGGAGGTCGCACGCCAGATCGGCGCCAGCGCCGTCGGCCATGGCTCGACTGGGGCCGGCAACGACCAGATCCGCTTCGATGTGGCGCTGCGCGTGCTGGCCCCCGATCTCGCGATCCTCACTCCCGTGCGCGACGCGACGCTCTCCCGCCCGCAGGCGATCGCCTGGCTCGAAGCGCGCAAGCTGCCTGTACCGAAAGCCGCGGGCGCGTACTCCGTCAACGCCGGCCTCTGGGGCACGACCTGGGGCGGCGGCTGGACCCACGACCCCTGGGCCGGGCCTCCGACCGAGCTGCTCGAGCCGCCAGCCGACGCCCCCGCTTCTGCGGAGATCGTACTTAGCTGGAAGTCGGGGTTGCCAGTCTCGCTCAACGGCACTGCGCTCCCCGGCCCCGCGCTGGTGGAGCAGGTCGGAACGCTGACCCGGAGCTACGGCATCGGCCGCAACACCCACCTCGGGGAGACGGCGCTCGGAATCAAAGGGCGCATCGGGTTCGAGGCGGGCGCCGCGCTGCTGCTGATCCACGCGCACCGCGAGCTCGAGAAGCTGGTGCTGACGCGCTGGCAGACGTTCTGGAAGGACCAGCTCGGCAAATTCTACGGGGACCGGCTGCACGAAGGGCAGTACTTCGATCCGGCACTGCGAGACATCGAGGCGTTGATCACCTCCTCGCAGGCGCGCGTCGAGGGCGACACGCGCGTTCTGCTCGCACCGGGGCGGTTTCAGGTGACCGGAGTCCGGAGTCCGTATTCCCTGATGGACCCCGCCGTCGCCACCTACGGCGAAGAGCCGCGCCTCTGGACTGGCGACGAGGCTCGGGCGTTCGCGCGCGTCGCCGCTATTCCCTCACTGCTTGCTGCGCGTGCAGGTGCTTCGAATGGCCCGAGCGCCGTTACCAACCCTGGGCGCAAGCCCGGGGTTGCAAAGGAGTAGGCGATGGTCGTGACGACCCGGATCCGGCTGGACCGGATCTCCAGCAGTACGAAAAACTCCGTCCTGCCCCGCGAGGTGATCGTTGGGGACGAGATCGTCGCCGAGGAGGGGTACGTCCTCGCCGTGCGCATCCTCGCCGACAAGGCGAGCTACAACACGATCGAGGACCCGACGGGCCGGATGCTCTCGCTCCGCGCCGGCGACATCCTCGCCGGGACGCTGGGCGCGCGACGCGCGCTGCGCGGCTACGCCGGGGTCGTCCCCGAGCGGGTATCGGTCGGCGACGTGCTGCACGTCCTCAACCTTGGCGGGATCCTCGGTCGCTGCACGTCGGCCAACCCCGACATCGGGCCGCCCTTCGACGCGCTGGTGCTGGGCGCGATCCTCTCTTTTCCCGAGCTGGGCGACCGCATCGGCCGGCCGGCACACATCAAGGATCATGGCATTCCACCCGCCGACCGATTGGAAAGCACGGTGCCCGTGGTCTATGTCGCCGGCACATGCATGAATGCCGGAAAGACCGTCGCCGCGACAGAGCTGGTGCGCGGCCTGACGCGCGGCGGCCTGCGGGTCGGGGCCGCGAAGCTCACCGGCGTCGCGTTGCTGCGCGATGCACTGTCGATGCTCGACGCCGGAGCCACGGTGGCGCTGACGTTCAACGACGCCGGCGCGGCGAGCACGCACGCCGGTATGACGGTTCCCGTCGCCAAGGCGATCATGAATCGCCTCGCTGCCCACCCCAGCGGCCGTCCCGACGTCATCGTCGCCGAGCTGGGCGACGGGATTCTCGGTGACTACGGCGTGCAGGACATTCTGCACGACACGGAGTTGATGAGCGTCGCCGCGGCGCACGTCGTGTGCGCCCCGGACCCCGTGGGGTGCTGGGGGGTCGCCGAGCTCTATCGCAAGCAATTCGAGCTGCCGATCACGGCGATCAGCGGACCCGCGACGGACAACGACGTGGGTCGGGAGTTCGTGCGCACTACCCTCGGGGTCCCCGCCTACAACGCCCGCCGCGAGGCGGAGCAGCTGGTCGAGGTGGTGCGCGAGACCCTCTCCACCCCTGCGGGGGGGCCGGTGGGGGCGGTGGCGTGAAGGTCTCGGTCATCGGTGCCGGCGGCTATGCCGGCGGCGAGCTGCTGCGCCTGTTGAGCCAGCACCCCGAGGTCACCGACCTCGTGGCAGTAAGTCGCAGCCAGGCGGGACACCCCATCGCCGAGTCGCATCCGGCGTTGGCGACGCTCGACCTCGGTACGTTCAGCGACGACTCGCCCGGGGCGGCTGCCGCGGGGCGCGACGTCGTATTCCTGGCGCTCGAGCACGGCGAGTCCTCGCGCCAGGCTGCCGAGATCTTCTCGGCCGGACCGGGGCTGGTCGTCGATCTTGCCGCTGACTTTCGGGTCAAGGATACGGCGCTCTATGAGAGACACTATGGCCGGCACGAGGCGCCCGCATTCCGAGGGCGGTTCGTGTACGGGCTCGCCGACATCTGTGGGGAGTCGCTGCGCGGCACACGGGCGTTGGCGTCGCCGGGGTGTTTCGCCACTGCCGCCGCGCTCGCACTGTATCCCCTCGCCCGCCACGCCCCCGATGTCGCGCCGTCGCTGTTCGCGATCACCGGAAGTTCCGGCGCCGGCGTCTCGCCCAAGCCGACGACGCACCATCCGGCGCGGGCGCACAACGTCTTCGCCTATGGCGTCCTCGGCCATCGGCACAATGCCGAGATCGTGGAGCAGTGGCGCGGCTGGTCGGGAAGCCGGGCGAACCCGACAGCGGCGCCGCGGCTGATCGTTCACGCCGGACCGTTCGTGCGGGGGATCTATCTCACAATGCACGCCCGGCTCGAGGCAGGAAGTGACGCGGGCGACTGGTACGCTGAGGCGTATTCCGACCGGCCTTTCGTCCGCCTGTCCGCCCGACCGCCCGAATTGACACAGGTGGTCGGCACAAACGACGCGGTCCTGCACGCCGCGGCCAGCCCCGACGGCAGCGAGCTGCAGGTCAGCGTAGCGATCGACAACCTGGTGAAGGGGGCGGCGGGTCAGGCGATTCAGTCGATGAACCTGGCGCTCGGCCGCGACGAAACCGCCGGCCTCCGGCAGGCGGCGATCTACCCATGCTGAAGACGGCGCCCGCAGTTACGGACAACGTACCGTCCGACAGCCTGCTTCCAGTCTATCAGCACATGCCCGTCCGCCCCGTGCGCGGACGCGGCTCCTGGCTCATCGATTCCGACGGGCGCGAATGGCTCGACGCCTACGGCGGACACGCCGTCGCCTCCACGGGGCACAGCCATCCGCACGTCGTCCAGGCGATTGCCCGGCAGGCGGAGACGCTGCTGTTCTATTCCGCGGCAGTGCCGCTCGATATTCGCGAGCAGCTGGCGGGGGAGCTGATTCGCAGGTGTCAGGTGGCAGGTGGCAGGGTGTTCCTTTGCAACTCCGGCGCGGAGGCGAACGAGAACGCGCTGCACTTGGCTCGGCGCGCCACCGGCCGCAGCGGAATCGTTGCGGTCGAGGGCGGATGGCATGGACGCACCGTCGCGACGATCGCCTGTACCGACGGCGCCAAGTACGAGGAATGGGCGCGCGGCGCCGGGATGGCGGTCGCACGACGCGTGCCGTTCGACGACATCGCCGCGCTCGAGCGGACCGTCGACGCGACGACCGCGGCGGTGATTGTCGAGCCGGTGCAGGGGCTCGCTGGTGCGCGCGATTGCTCCGTTGAATTCCTTCGCGCGGCGCGCGCGGCGTGCGACCGGCACGGCGCCGCGCTGATTTTCGACGAGATCCAGTGCGGCGTCGGCCGCTCGGGCGCCTTCACGGCGGCGCAGGTCTACGGCGTCGTTCCTGACGCGCTCACGCTCGCGAAGGGGCTCGCCTCGGGGTTGCCGATCGGCGCCGTGGTCGCCGGGGATACGTTGACCGCGGGCGTGAAGACGGGCGACCTGGGGAGCACGTTCGGCGGCGGTCCCGTCGTCTGCGCCGCCGCGTTGGCAACGCTCGAGGTGATCGACCGTGAAGAGCTGATCGCCAACGCGCGGCTCCAGGGCGAGCGCTTGCGCCAGGGCGCGATCGCGCTCGGCGTCCCGAAGGTCACAGGGCGTGGATTGCTGCTCGGCCTGCACCTCGACTGCCCCGCGTCCGCCGTCCAACAGGCGCTGTTCAAGCGGCGCATCCTCACCGGGACGGCGAGCGACCCGAACGTGCTGCGGCTGATGCCGCCGCTCACCTTCAGTACCGCGGACTGCAACTTGGTGCTCGGCGCGCTCGCGGAGGCGTTGGCGTGAGCGGGCGCGACTTCCTGGCGATGGAGGACTGGAGCCCCGAGGCGATCGACCACCTCCTGGCACTCGCGGCGCGTGTGAAGCGCGGCGAGATCACCGGCGGGCTCGAGGAGAAAGTGCTGGCGGCGATCTTCTTGGATCCGAGCCTGCGAACGCGCTCCAGCATGGAGACGGCGATGTTCCTGCACGGTGGCCACGCCCTCGTGCTCGAGCCCGGCCGTGGCAGCTGGGCGCTTGAGACCGAGGAAGGTGCCGTGATGGACGGAGCCACCGTCGAGCACATCAAGGAGGCGGCCCGCGTCCTGGCGCGTTACGCCGATGCGTTGGCGGTGCGCGTATTCCCCAAGGGAACCGACTGGGCGGTCGAGCGGGAAGACCGGGTGATCAAGGACTTCGCGCGCTTTTCCGAGAGGCCTGTGATCAATCTCGAGTCGTCGCGCCGCCATCCCTGCCAGGCGCTCGCCGACGCCATGACCCTGCGCGAGCGGCTGGGCGATACGCGCGGCAAGCGCTTCGTCCTCGCCTGGGCGTGGCACCCCAAGGCGCTGCCGACGGCCGTCCCTGCGAGCGCCGCAATCGCCGCCGCGCGGCTCGGGATGGAGGTCGTGGTGACGCGGCCTCCAGGCTTCGACCTCGATCCCGAGGACATGAGCCTCATCCGGGAGATCGCCGGAGGGTCCGGGGGGTCAGTCGAGCTGTGCGACGACGTCGACGCCGGGGTGTCCGGGGCCGACGCCGTCTACGTGAAGAGTTGGGGATCGCTGCAGGCATTCGGTCGACCCGACGAAGAGCGAGCGCTACGCGAGCCGTTCAGGGAGTGGCGGCTTACCGAGCGGCGGCTGAGGCGCTCGAAGGGCGGCAAGGGGATCGTGCTGCACTGCCTGCCGGTGCGCCGCAACGTCGAGATCGACGACGCAGTGCTCGACAGGCCCAATTCCGCCGTCATCGATGAAGCGGAAAACCGTCTCCACGCGCAGCGCGCGCTGTTGCTCGAGATCATGGGAGGAGTGAGATGACCGCTGGGGTCGAACCCGCGAAGGGCATCGTCGGCCTGAAAGGTGCGCTGCGCTACGTGCGCGCTTACCGCGACCGCGTGTTCGTCGTGAAGCTGGGCGGCGAGATCCTCGCCGACGCCGACGTGCTCGACGGCGTCGCGGCGCAAGTCGCGCTGCTCGCGTCGCTCGGCATCCGCATCGTCGTGGTGCACGGCGGCGCCGCGCAGGTGACGGCGTTCGAGCGCCGCGTCGGCCGCGAGCCGAAGCTGATCGCGGGCCGGCGCGTCACCGACGATCAGGCGCTCGAGACGGTCATCCTGGTCTGCGGCGGGCAGCTCAACATCGCGGTCCTGTCGGCGCTGCGCGGGCATCGCGTCCAGGCGGTCGGGGTCTCCGGGGTCGACGCAGATCTGCTGACCGCCAAGCGGCGGCCCCTGGTCACCATCACCGACGACGACGGCACGCCGCACCAGGTGGATTTCGGCCACGTGGGCGACATCGAGCACGTCGACGACCACGTGCTGCGCACGCTGCTCGACGCCCGCCTCGTCCCGGTGGTGGCGAGCCTCGCCGGAGATGAAGACGGCAACATCTACAACGTCAACGCCGACACCGTCGCCGAGGCGATCGCCGTGTCGCTGGGCGCGCAGAAGCTCTTGTTCCTGACGAGCGCCCCCGGGGTGCTGCGCGACCGGAATGACCCCTCTACCCTCGTCACCTTCGCCGATCCCGGCGATCTCGCCGAGCTGATGGCGACGGGGGCGCTGGTGGGCGGGATGCGTCCCAAGGTCGAGGCGTGCGTTCGCGCCGCCACCCACGGCGTCGAGCGCACGCACATTATCGACGGCCGGACCGCGGACTCGCTGCTCCTGGAAGTGTTCACGGGCGTTGGGTGCGGTACGATGATCGTCGGCAAGAAGGAGCCGGTGGAGCTTGAAGCCGAGCTCGACTGAAGTCACCCTGCTCTCGGATCTCGTCGCCATCCCCTCGGTGAGCGGGGACGAGGAGGCGGTGGCGCGGTTCGCCGAGGACGCGGCGCGCGCCGCGAGACTGGACGTCGTCCGTGACGCGAGCGGCGTGACGATCGAGGTGCGGGGCAAGCGCGCGGGTCCCACCCTCGCGCTCGTCACTCACCTCGACGTCGTCCCGCCGGGCGACGGGTGGACGCGCGATCCGTTCACCCCGGTGATCGACGACGGGCGGCTCTACGGCCGCGGCTCAGGCGACGCCAAGGCTTCTGTGGCCGCCATGCTCTCCGCAGCACAGGACCTTGCCGAACGCGGCGGTCCGCCGGCGGGGCGGCTGCTCGTCATCCTGGGGCACGGCGAAGAGACGCGTCACACCTCGATGCCGCAAGCCGTGGCCGGAGCGGGTGAGATCAGCGCGGCGGTCGTGGGAGAGCCGACGAATCTCGACATCGCCGTGGCGCAACGCGGTCTCATGATGGTGGATCTGGTCGCGCGCGGCGAGCAGCGCCACGCCGGCTACGCCGAACCCAATGCCAGCGGTGACCGGTTCGTCAATGCGACGCAGGTGCTGGCGCGCGATCTCGTGGCCCTGCGGGACATCGCCCGCGACCGCCGGCATCCCGTGCTCGGCTTCCCCACGATCACGCCGACGATGCTCGAAGCCGGAGTCGGCAGGAACGTCACGCCACCGATGGCGCGGGCTGTGCTCGACGTGCGCAGTACGCCGGCGTGGCCGCATGCCGATCTCGCGAATGCGTTGCGCGAAGCCCTCGAGAGCGAGGTTCTCGTGACGTCGGATCGGCTGGTGCCGTGCGAGACGCCCGCCGGGTCGACGCTGCTCGCGGCGGCGCAGCGCGTGCGACCCGACGCGAAGCGGTTCGGGTCCCCCACCTGCTCCGACTGGGTTTTCCTGCGGGACCGCGACGCGATCAAGTGCGGGCCCGGCACCAGCCGCAACAGCCATACGCCGGACGAGTGGGTGCTGATCGCCGAAGTCGGCGCGGCGCGCGACTTCTACGCGCGCCTCGCCATGGAGTATCTCGCGTGAAGCCGCGGACGCTGTGGTCCTCTCCGGGGCGCACCGTCGACGAGCTGATGCTCTCGTACACGGTCGGCGACGACCGCCATTGGGACGCCCGGCTGCTGCCCTGGGATGTGTTGGGCAGCCTCGGCCACGTCGAAGAGCTCAAGGCCTCGAAGCTCCTGTCGGCGGAAGAGTACAGGCAGCTGCGCGTCGGGTTACGGGCGGGACTCGCGGCGGTGCGACATGGGCACTTGAAGGTCAGCGCCCAACACGAAGACGCGCACACCGCCGTCGAAGACTGGCTCACGAAACGCCTCGGCAAAACCGGAGAACGACTTCATACCGGCCGCTCGCGCAACGATCAAATCGCCTGCGACTTGCGGCTCTACCTCAAAGCCGCGCTGCTCGACGTGCACGATGCCGCCGCGGGTCTCGTGGCCGCGCTGACGGATTTCGCGCAGGCGAACAGCGACGCGCTGTGGCCCGGCTATACCCATCAACGCCGCGCGATGCCTTCGTCTGCCGGGCTGTGGGCCGCGGCATTTGCGGAAGGACTGCTCGACACGCTCGAATCGCTCCCGGCTCTGTGGACGCGTGTCGATCGTTGTCCGCTCGGCAGCGCTGCGGGATATGGCGTGCCGCTCCCGTTGAAGCGCGCGGCGGCGGCCCGTGCCCTCGGGTTCGCGGCCCCCGAGCACAACGTGGCGCTGGTGCAGAATGCGCGCGGCAAGCTCGAGGCAGCGGTGCTCGCCTCGTGCCCCGAGCTGGGGCACGAAGCCGGCAAGCTCGCCGCCGATGCAGTCGCATACTCGGGCGAAGAATACGGGCTGCTTCTGTTGCCGCCTGAGCTGGCGACGGGCTCGAGTCTCATGCCGCACAAGCGCAACCCCGATCTCTTCGAGCTCACGCGCGCACGGGCGGCGGCGCTCGACGCCGACCTCGTCACCGTGATGCAGCTCAAGTCGAAGCTCGGCAGCGGGTACCATCGCGATTTTCAATTGTTGAAAGAGCCGCTCTTCAAGGGACTCGATCGCACGCGCGAAATGCTGGCGATGCTGACCCGGGCGGTGCCGCGGCTCGAGGTGAATCGCGCCCGGGCGGCCGCGGCGCTGGCGGGCGATCCGCTCGTCACCGACGAAGTGTTGCGGCGCGTCGAAGCCGGCGAGCCGTTCCGGGCGGCGTACCGGGCTGTGGCGGCCGAGCACAAGCAGGGAGTGAAGTTCCCGATGCCTTCGACGGCGAGCATCGTGGCGCGGCGGCGCAGCGTGGGCGGCATCGGAGCACTCGGTCTGCCGGCGGTGCGCACGCGGCTCAAGGCCCGGCGCGGCTGGAGCGGTGGTGCGCGACGCCGGTTCGAGCAGGCGCTAGCGCGCCTCGCCGGGACCTCGAGCGGAGCGCGCGCGCGATGAGCGCGGAGCGTCGCAAGCGGCTGCTCAAGGTGCTGGAGCTGATCAGCACCCGGGCGGTCCGGACGCAGGAAGAGCTCGCCGAGGCGCTGCGGGCCGATGGGTGGCAGGTGACGCAGTCGTCGGTGAGTCGCGACATCGCGGCACTGAGATTGGTAAAGTCCGGTGGGGCCTACCGCCGCCCTCCGTCGGGCGCCGCGCGCTCGGCCGATCCCGACCGGCGGCGCGTGGCGGAAGACGTCATTGGAGTCGAGTCCGCGGGAGAGTCGCTCATCGTGCTCCACACGCCTCCGGGCGAGGCCAGCGCCGTGGGTCTCGCGCTCGACCGCCTCGCATGGCCGGACATCGTGGGGACGATCGCCGGAGACGACACGATCTTCGTGGCGGCGAAGGACGCAACGGCGCAACGGCGATTGATTCGGGAGTTCAGGAAGCTGACGGCGAGTCCGGCGGCGTAACCCTTCGCTTCCCGGCCTCGGCAGGGCGCGAGGGAGCGCCACGCTCGCGAGCTGGCGCCAGCCGGTCGATTCGGTCAATCCTTGTACGGGTCGAACTCGTTCGCTCCCGCCATGACCACGACGAGCGGCCGCAAGGTGTGGAGGACCTCGATCGTGCCGCCCTGCGCCGCCAATACCTCCGGCAGCCGGCGGTAGACGTGCGGGCTCTCATCCAACCCCCCGCCGCGGAGCAGCACGCCCTTCTTCGTGACCCACTCCTGCATCATCTCGGGGCTCACCTTCCCTTCCGAGATCTGCTTCCCCGTCTTGCGATTCCGCTTCCCAGCCGCCGCCGTCCGGCTCATCACGCGGCCGGCGCCATGGACGGTCGAGAAGAGCGCCTCCCGCTGGGCCTCCAGGACAGCGGGATCCTGCGACTCGGTACCACGGACGATCACGGCATCGTCGCCCATCGAGCCCCCGATGAACCCCAGCTGGCCGGGGAACGCCGGGGTCGCGCCCTTGCGCACCACCACCACCTCTTCGCCATCGTGCGTCTCCTTCCAGGCGAAGTTGTGATGGTTGTGCACCAACTCGAGCTCCATCCCGCCGAGCAGCGACACGACCTTGCGCGCCACCCACTCGCGCCCAGCGTAGGCGTAACGCCCCGCCAGTTCCATCAGCTCCCAGTAGTCGTGCCCCAGTTCCTGGTCGAGCCGCAGCAGCACTTCCTTTTCCGGAACGCGTTCACCCCACGACGCCCCCTGACCCAGCGCCAGGAAGTTCGACGCCACGGTGTGGCCAAAGCCCCGGCTGCCGAAGTGCACGCCGACCCAGATCGTGCCCGTTTCGTCGGCAAACACGTCGACATAATGATTGCCGCTGCCGACGGTGCCGAGCTGCTGGCGCGCCTTGGTGTGGAGTGCCTGGCGGTGCTTCGGCGGTACCGCCTGCCACGCCGCATCCTCGAACAGTGGGTGACCGGTCGGTGCATCGTCGGCACGGTTCTTCCGGCCGACGCCGAAGCTCACGGTCGACGCGATCTCGCCCGCCAGCGCCGGCAGCACCGGCACCAGCTCGTCGAGCGTGCGATCGGTCCGGATCGCCGCGTTGCCGCAGGCGATGTCGAACCCCACACCGACGACCGACACCGCGTTGTCGTAGGCCGCGACGCCGCCGATCGGCATCACGTAGCCGACGTGCCCGTCCGCCATGAGCGCGACCTTGCGCGCCCGCTCCGCCACCCTGGCGAGCTGAGTTTGGGTCAGTTCATCGTGCGTTCCAAAAACCCGCATTGCCTCATCCTCCTCGTTCAACACTACGTCCATGGTCACAGACCTGCGAGCGGATGACGCCCCCACCCGGGAGTCGCGTGTCTCGTGTGAGAACGCCACCCACCCGCCGGACTGCAAACACAACGCCCCATCTGGCTCGGCGCGCAGATGGGGCGATCCGACTCACTCTCTAGCCTTCGATTCGTTACTGTGCCCCCGTCACCCGCTTCCCGATGTCCCGCGCCACGACGCCGAGCTCCGCCGCTTCCTTGGTCGACAGCTTCAGCTGGCCGGCTTCGACGTCGCGCAGAATCCCCTGCAGGATCTCCGTCGCGCGCCGCAGCCGGAACCGCTCGCCGAAATCCTTCTCCCCCTGGGCGGACGTGCTCATCAGCACGCCCCACAGCTGCAGCCGGACGTCGTCGACCGCGCTCTTCAGGTCCTGCAACCCCTCTGGGGGATGGGCCGCGATCAGCTTCAACTGATCGTTCAAGTCCTTCACCGCCAGATGCATGCGATTCAGTGCCGCGGTGCGTTCCGAATGCGCCATCGGGCAAGGGTCCGGGAACGAGTTCGCAAGAACGCTAGGAACGAGCGACCAGCTTCGCCAGCCCCGACTCCTGGTTGGTCAACGAGCGGTACAGCGCCACCTGGGTGCGCGCCCGCACCAGGTTGTGATCCGGATACGACACGCGGTAGTACCGGTCCCCGCCGAGGTAGTCCGTCAGGAACCGCACGGCCTGTTCCATAGTGATCCAGCGACCCGCAAAGACGAGCAGCTTCCGCTCTTCGCGGGACAACAGGTCCCCGCTGCCCTCGAGGAATCCGCGTGCCAGCGCAGCGAAGCGCGCCGGATCCGCCCACACCTTGGGCAGGTCGCGCTCATCCTCTTCCGTCTGGCTCACGCACGACCGAACCAGGTCGCCGAAGTCGGCGAGCGGAGATCCCGGCATCACGGTGTCGAGGTCGACGACGCAGAGCGCCCGGTCGCTCCACCGGTCGAACAGCACGTTGGCGATCTTCGCGTCGTTGTGAACGATGCGCGTGGGCAGCGCCCCCGATGCGAAGCGTGGAGGGAGCACGCCTGCCACCGACCGCTCCCCCAGAACCGTCGTGACCTCGGCCTGCGCGACGGCCAGCCGGCTGGACGCCGCGCGCTCCACTGCTGCGTCGAGCTGCGAGAAACGGCGTTCGGTGTCGTGGAATCCGGGGATCGTCTCGTGCAGCGGCGGGCCGCCGTAGTTGCCGACCAGCCGGAGAAACTCGCCGAAGGCCTTCCCGCAGACATAGCATGCCTCCGGAGACTCGGCGCGAACGCGCACGACCGAATCGGGGATCCAGCGGAACAGGCGCCACACTCCACCCACCCCGTCCACGAGCCAATCGCGGCCGTCGGTCGTCGGCATGAGGGTGAGGGTCGGCCCCCCCTGGCTCGCGATATGGCGCGTCACCCGGGCGACGTTTTCCATGACGTGGTCGGGCCGCGGGAAGACGTGCGGGTTGAGCCGCTGCAGCAGGAAGCTGGTGGCTTCCTCCTTGCCGCCGAGGTCGATCCGATAGGAGTCGTTGATGTGGCCGCCCGGAAGCGACATGATCGAATGGACGTCGCCGCCCAGGGCGAATCGCCCCGCGATGGCTCGGGCGTCGGTCACGTCCACAACCGCTCCGGGTAGCGCCCTTCGTTCACCAGGCGCCGGATAGCAGCGACGACCAGCTCGCGGTCGGCGGGATGCGTGATCCCAAACCAGCGGCTGCCTGACTTGAGGACGCGGACACGGGCATCGCCGCGGCCGATCGCCGCCCGCATGACGGTGGGCAGGAGACTCTCGTCCGGTGACGGGCCCCTGAAGAACTCCACGAGACCACGCCGCAGGATTTCGAGCGCGGACCGCTGAAACGCCCACAGGTTCATCGACACGATCGCATCACCGGCCACGCGCAGGGACCCGGACTCCCCCTGGCCCGTGAAACTGCCGTCGGGACCCATCTCGAGCCCTTTCACTTCTTCGATCGTCTCGAGACAGCGGCCGGGGCCGATGCGGCACACGCCGCGATTCACCGGGCCCGCGGCCGAGCGCGTATCGCCCAGACGATACCCCGCGATCGCGTGGGTCGACGGCTCCGTCTCGGTCTGCAGGAATGCGGCAACGGCCGCGATCGCCGCGGCGCCGTAGTAATCGTCCGCGTTGAGCACGGCGAATGGCCCGGCGATCTCCCCGGCGGCGGCCAGGACGGCGTGCGTCGTCCCCCAGGGCTTCGCGCGACCGGCGGGCACGACGACACCCGGCGGCACGTCCTCGAGCCGCTGCAGGGCGGTGCGCCAGCGAAACCGCGTACCGAAACGAGTTCGGGCAAACTCGTCGAATGTCGGCCGCAGATCGGGACGAATGATGAAGATGACTTCACCGAATCCGGACCGCAGCGCGTCGTACACGCTGTAATCCATCAGCGTCGCGCCGCCCGGACCGACGGCGTCGAGCTGCTTCAATCCGCCATAGCGGCTGCCGAGACCGGCGGCGAGAATGACGAGTTGCGGGTTCACTGGATAGATTCGGCTCCATGCCGATCGAGTTCACCATCGATCATGCTCGTCGGCTCGTCACCGCGATCGCCCGCGGCACGTTGACCGGCCAGGAGGTCTTCGGTTACCAGCGCGATGCCTGGTCGCGCCCCGAGGTGCAGGGGTACAACGTGGCGACGACCGACGAGGCCTTCGGCCTGAGCCGCATGTACGAGACGTACCGGCACCTCGAGGGCAAGGGCACCAGGCACGTCGCCGTGTTCCCGTACCCTCACGGAGGCGTACGCCTATCTCGGAGTACCATAGCCGTCGAATCGGGGCTGCCGTCGTTCGGCGCCGGCGTGAGCCCCAGGATCCCGACGACGAGATCATAGATGTGAATGTTGCGAAACGGCGCCGCCGTCACGCCCGGGCGGAACGCCGGGCCCGCCGCCACGAATAGCGCCCGCATCACCGCCACCGTGTCGTCGTACCCATGGGCCCCGCCCGCATAGCGGTCTGGGTGACTCGTCACGTCGCTCTTGCGCGCCGCCACCGACCACCCCGGAGCAGCGAGCACCAACAGCGGCGGGATGCGGGGGCTCGTGCGGTAGTGGAATCGCTCAGGAATCGAGTCGCGGCGCCAGACCGAGAGATGCGGGTTCTTCCCCGCGAGCGCGCGCACCACGGTGTCCTCCAATCCTGCCCTGGGCCACAGACCCAAGTCAGGATTCCCACCGGTGACACGGGCAAGCGCGTCGCGCGACACGAAGTCGTCGAGCGCCACCACCGAATCGGTCGAGATCGACGACATCCCGTGGTCGGCGACCACGATCACGTTGACGCCCTCCGTTAACCCCCGCGCCTCCAGGCCGTCGAGCAGTTGGCCGATCGCCGCGTCGACCTGAAGCACCGCCCGGGCGACGGCGGGGCTGTCAGGTCCCGACTCGTGCCCGGCGTGGTCGACCTCGCTGAAATAGAGCGTCACGAACGTCGGGCGCGTGGCGAGCGGCAGCGACAGCCAGTCGAGCACCTGGCGCACCCGCGTCGAATCGGGTACACGCACGTCGTAGTGCAGCCAGTAGTGGGGGCGGATGCCGCCGATCGCCGCCTCGGTCCCCGGCCAGAAGCACGACGCCGCGATCTGTCCCTGCCGCTCCGCCGTGACCCACAGCGGTTCGCCGCCCCACCATCGCCCATCGGCGACCGCACTCGAGTCGCTGATCTGAAACAGGGCATCGAACGCCGGATCGTACATCGTGTTCTCGACGATCCCGGAATGCTCGGGGTAGAGCCCGGTCACGATCGCGTAGTGATTGGGGAACGTCTTCGTCGGAAACACCGGGATGAGCGGCGCACGCACGCCGCGCGCGGCGAGCCGGTGCAGGTTCGGGGCGGGATAGCGATCGAAATAGTCGAAGCGAAATCCGTCGATCGATACGAGCACGACGGTGGGCCGCAGGTCGCCCTGCCCCGCCACCAGTCGTCCCAGACCGAGGACGGCGGCGAGGACCATGCCGACGCCGCGATTCACCGCGAGCGGCGCGCCTCGAGCGTGGACATGCGATGCGTGCCCGGGTACGGGACTCGCTCCCCCTTTACCGCCATCCACAGCACATGGTTAAACGCATCCATATCGGCGGCGTCCACGTCGGTGAGATCGAGCCGCCGCGACTCCCGCGCCGCCCGTGTCCCCGCGGGATTCTGCTCGTCGAGCGGAACCGTCGGGGTGAGCGCCACGAAGGGGGTCGTGTCCGGCGTGGCGCGCCAGATGTCCCGCAACGGATGCCCGTAGTGGTCGTACTGCGACAGGGCGTCGAGCTTCAGGATCTCTTCCATGGTGCGCAAGGCGTCGGTGGTGTTGGTGAAGCGGTGGATCACCACCCGCTTGCCGTACGCCGAGATCACGAGCAGCGGCGAGCGGTGCGAGTCGACGTGATCGGGCCCATTCTGGGCGTCGTCCTCCATGACGAAGACGACGGTGCTCTTCCAGAAGGGGCTCCGCGACAGCGCCTCGACCAGCCGGCCCAGGGCCAGATCGTTGTCGGCCACCATCGCGCGCGGCGTGTGCATGCCCGGCGTCGCTCCCGCGGTATGATCGCGCGGCAGATGGATGATCTGCAGGGCGGGCATCGTTCCCTGAGCGACCCAGCCGTGGAAGGCGTCGAGCCAGATATCCATCCGTCGCTGGTCGGGAATCGCCATGTCGAACGACGGATAGCGGGGATCGGTGTGCGCAGCGAGAAACGGCTTCGTCGCGCGGTAGTACTTCTCCCCCTCGGCGTTCGTCTCCTCGATCGAGAACTCGCCGAAATTGGCGAGTGAGATGCCGGCGCGGCGGGCCAGGTCCCAGATGTACCCTTGCGCCGGCTCGGCGGCGTCGTCCGCGGGAATCTGGTTGCGGTTCTGTCCTTCGTAGTCGTAGGTGCGGCCGCCACCGTCGTAATTCGCCGGTGTCGTCTTTTGCGTGTAGTCAGTCGCGTAACCCGCCATCGACCAGTTGTGGCCGTCCGCGCTCACTTCGGCGTTGACGAAGAACCGGTCGAAGGTCCCGAAGCGCTGCGCCAGGGCATGGGCGTTCGGCGTCACCGACCGGCCGAACAGCACGAGCGAGGTGTCGCCGTCGGCGCCGGGGAGATCGCCCAGCACCTGATCGTAGGTGCGATTCTCCCGCAGGATGTAGATGACGTGCTGGAATGGTGGATACGTCGCGCCGGCATGCGTCGAATCCCAGCCATTGGCCCGCACGACGCGCGTCGTCAGCGCCCCGAGGTCGAGTCCTCCGCGCGCAACGGGAATGACCGACAGCGTGCCGCGAATCTGACCCAGCGTGTAACTCGTGTCGGGATCGACGTCACCGTGGCGGATCTGGGCCTGGCCGGGCTGGGGCCCTCCAGGATTCGGGCCCGTCCCGGCGCCTTTCCCGTTGGCGACGAGCAGCGTGTCGTGCAGCTGAACGAGCGCCGTCGGATACCACCCCGCGGGAATCCGGCCCGCAAGCTGGTCGTTGCCGCTCGCGGCCGGGACGTCGGCGGTCGCCGCTTTCAGATCGAACACGGCCACGGCATTCGCGTCCGCTTCGGCCACGAAGAGCCGTGTCCCGTCGTCCGAGAGCGCGAGGGCATTGGGCGTGGTGCCCTCGTCGGGGCCGGAGGGCGGCGGATCGAGCAGTGTCGCCAGGATGGCGTGGGAACGCGCGTCGATGACGGTGACGCGGTCGGTGCTACCGGAGGCGACGAACACCCTCGACCCCGACTTGTTGAGCAACAGCGCTGAAGGATGGCGGCCCGCGGGGACAGCGGTGGCAGCCTTCAACTGCCCGGTGCCAGCGGCGGAGAACACGGACAACGTGCTGGCGCCCCAGTTGGACACGAACACCGATCCGTCGGGCGTCACGGCGACGCCGTAGGGATAGCGGCCAGTGGCGAGACGCTGGACCACCGCTCCCGTCGAGACGTCGACCACGGCGAGCGAGTCGGCGAGGTTTTCGGCCACGTAGAGCATCCGCCCATCTCCCGACAGGGCGAGCCCGGCCGGGTAGTGCGTCCCGTCCTTCCCCGGGCCTCTCGGCGCGAGGATGATCGAGTCGGCGAGCTGTGCCTGGTCGTTCGCCCAACGGTAGCGGTACACGACGTCGGTGTTTCCACCCGACGCGTAGAGCGACGTCCCGAGCCCCGTGAAGGCGAGGCCGACGAACGCCGCCGCCTGGGGGATCGTCTGGCGCACCTGGCCCGTCCGGTCGACCACCTGCAGGCCATGCTCGCGCCATCCGCCGAGCAGCAGGATGAGTCTGGACCCCGTGGGAGACGGCACCATGCCGAGCGGCATCTGGCCCACCGGTCGGGTGACGCCGGCCGGGTCGAGGACTCTGCCGGTGGGAAGACGGCGCGGGCCGGTGCCGGGAGGATCGCTGGCGCGTTGCGCCGCCGGACGACAGGCGACGATGAGGAGCGAGAGCAGGAGGAGTGATCGCATAGGCACCAAGTTAATTCACAGTTTTTGGAGCAACGCCGTGCCCTGAGCGGCTTCCCGCAGCCGTACGCGGATCGTGACCGGATCGTTGGCCTCCGGAATCGTCAGGATCGCCGCGTCTTTACGACCGGGGGCCATGCGCGCGAGCGTCGGTTGCGCGGCGCCCCGGATCGACAGCTCGACGGTGCGGATCTCGACGCGGGGCTCACCCGGAGCGACGAGTCGCAGCCGGTATTGGCCGGGCGTCGCGACCCTGGAGGTCAGATCGAGCGTGAGGGTATCGCCGTTCCAGCTTCCCACCGCGTCGTCCGCCCAGAGCTGCGCCTGATCGGCCCAGGTCCTGGGGGCGGATGTCCCGGTGTTGAAAGCGGCGAAGCGCTGAATGACGGGCTCGTCCACAGCGTCGGTTACCGTCAAGCGCAGGATCGTGTAGCCGTCGGGGCGAACGGGGACAATCTGCTTGTGGCCGATCTCCGTTCCCGTGGCGATCGGCTGCCAATGCTCCCACGCATAGCCTTCGAGGCTCCAGCCACGCACCCGTTCGCCGTGCACGATCGCTTCCTGCAGGATGACGTGGTCGACGCGCCGGGTTCCCCCGAGGCTGATGTCGAGGAGGCGCCCCGTCACCGCACCTTCCCCGACCGCCGTCCCGAAACGGCGGCGAATGTCATCGCCGAACGCAGCGGCGCGCGCAGCGTCCGATGGCGGGATGCGGCCGGTGCGGTCGGGCGGCACGTTGAGCAGCAGCTGCGTGCCGCGCCCCACCGAGCGGTAGTAGATCTCGATCAGCTGATCGAGCGTCAGGAGATTCGCTTCGTCGGTCGTGTTCCAGAACCAGTTGGGACGGCGAATCGAGACGTCCACTTCGACCGGCATCCAGACATCGCCCGCGGGGTCGCCGTGCAGCGCCGTCGCAATGCCGGTCTTCGCGTCGGCCGCGGCGAGCGAATTCCAGCAAGGGTAGGGCGCGAAGCCGTCCTCGTTGCCGACCCAGCGGATCGTCGCCTGGGGACCCTGAAACACCATCGCGTCGGGTTGGTAGCGCGCCACGATGTCGCCCGTGGGGACGACGCTCGAGCCGTCGAGCCACAGCTCGACGATCGGGCCGTAGCGCGACAAGAGCTCCGTGAGCTGGCGGCGATACAGCTCGTCGTACGCGGCTTGCGCGTCGGATGTCGCGCACTTCCCCGACAGGCCAGCGCCGTGCTTGTCGTCGCGGGGCGAGAGGTAGACGCCGAGCTGCAGCCCACGACGGGCGCAGGCGTCGGCGAGCGACGCCATGACGTCACCGCGTCCCCCCTTCCACGGCGAATTCTTGATGCTGTAGTCGGTCGTGTCGGTCTGCCAGAGACAGAATCCCCCGGCGTGCTTGGCGACGAGCACGATGTAGCGGGCCCCGAGCGCCAGCGCGGTGTCGACCCATTGCTCCGTGTCGACGTCCTGCATGATCGCGCCGGGAGCGAGCGACAGGTCGTCGTATTCCTTTTCCTGCCAGGTGTTGGGAGCGAAGTGCACGAACATCCCGAGCTCGAGATCCTGCCAGGCCCGCTGCGCCGCCGTGGGACGGGCGAGGCGCGGCGCCAGGGAGGCGAGCGAGACGGACGGCAGGCGCAGACCCGAGAGGGCGGCACCGGCACCGGCGATGCGCGTCAACAGCGCGCGGCGGCTCAGCACGAGGGACGGTCCACGAGCGTGGGTTTGCCGAGCAGCTCGATGAGCCGGCGGATACGCTCGGGATCGGTGACGGCGCGGTCGTATTCGTTGGGGAGCGGCTGCTTCAAGAGCGACAGGTGCATGGGACGGTAGGCGACGGGGCTCTCGAGCAGCGCCGTCGCGCGCACGTGGACTTCGGGGACGCCGGTCCGCTCGATCACCGCGCGCAGGTTCTCTTCCGAGAGCCCGCCGCCGGCGGCGATCGCGATGCGGCCGGCGGCCCGCCGCACGAGCCGCGCAAGGATGCCGGTGCCCGCGACTGCCGTCGCCGCCTGGCCGGAGGTCAGCAGCCGGTCCACCCCGAGGGCGACGAGATCGTCGAGGGCCTGGTCGGGATCGGCCGTGAAGTCGAAGGCGCGGTGGAACGTGACGAGCAGCGGGCGGGCGGCGGCGACCAGCGAGCGGGTGCGCGGGACGTCGATCGCGCCGTCGGGGAGGAGGATGCCGAACACGACACCCTGCGCGCCGTGCTGGCGCGCGACGGCGATATCGCGCCGCATCACCTCGAGCTCGAGGTCGGAATAGACGAAATCACCACCGCGAGGGCGGACCAGAACGTGGACGGGGATCCTGAGCCGCGCACAGCAGAGCGCGATCAACCCGGCGCTGGGCGTCGTGCCGCCTTCCAGCAGGTTGTCGCACAACTCCACCCGGTCGGCGCCCCCCGCCTGGGCGCTGAGCGCCGATTCGACGGAGTCGACGCAGGCTTCGAGCATCACGCGCGCAAATGTAGTCGATTTCGCGCGCGCCCCGTCAGCGCACTACGGTCACCCAGCGATCGGGAGAACGGTGCATGGACCACCATTGCCGGCGCGCGTACCACCCGTAGCGCATGAGACGCGCGAAGGCGAAGAAGGCGAACATGCCGAGGAAGGCCATCGGCCAGAACGCAAAGCGCCAGAACAGGAGCAGGAATCCGATGAACGCCGTCGCCCGCAGCAACGCGCCGGCCACCCAGAAGGCGCGCGGGACGGAGCGCCCCGGTCCGCGGGGCACGTCGCGTGCGACGGGCGGGAGATCCGCGACGAGCTGTTCCAGCTCGTGACGGTACGTCGCGCCTTGCGCCTCTGCGAGGCGCTCTCCCGCCTCGTCCGGAGTGAGCCGGCCTTCGCCGGCAGCCGTCTGCAACAGCTTGGAGATCTGCTCGCGCTCGGCATCCGACGCGCGGATGCCCGTCATGGGAGTCTTCATGCGAGTGCGTCCTCGATGTCTTTGGCAGCCTGCGCCAAGATGTCGGCGATCTTCTTCCGCACCTCGTCCGAGCCGCGATAGCCGCGGCGGTACACGGTCTTCATGAGCCGCGCCACACCTTGATTGAGCTCGGCCATCGAACCACCCAGCGCGTCTTCCACGGCGTCGGCGACCCGGTCGAAGATGTCGGTGACCACGTCCTTGTGCTCCTCCAGGAACTTTGTCCCGGCCTCGGTGATTTCGTAGACCTTCTTGCCATCCACATCGCGTGAACGGACCAGGCCCTCGTCTTCGAGCCACTGCAGCGTCGGATAAACGGTGCCCGGCGAGGGCGAGTAGCAGCCGTGCATCTGTTCGGCGAGATCTTTCATGATCTCGTAGCCGTGCTTCGGCTTTTCCCGCAGCTGTTTGAGGATCACGTACTTCATGTCCCCCGACTCGAACCACTGCCGGCGTCGACGATGCCGGCCACCATGGCCGAAGCCGAAGACGCGTGGTCCGAAGAAGAACCCATCCCAGTCGAATCCGTGTCGCATGACGCCAACTCCTTTTCGATATGTCTTACGATGCTACGTAAGATCTTACGTCAAGTTGTTACGTAAGATGTATTGTCACGTTATATCGTGAGAATCCAGACGTCAAGAGATATCACCTCAAGTCAGCCAATAACAAGTGGTTGCGACATCGGCGGTAAGGGATACATTGAGCGCCCATGCGAACCCATGCCCTGCTCCTCGGCCTCCTGAGCGCGTCCGCGACCATGGCGGCGCAATCGTTCGATTTCTACTCGCGCGGGCCGTATCGCTCCGCGGTGCCGCGACCCGAGGCGATCACCGGCTACGCTGCCGGCGAGCAGCAGACGATGTACGCGGTCATGCAGAAGTACCTCGACACGCTGCTCGCCACCGCACCCGATCGAGTGCGCGCCGAGACGTGGGGTCAGACGGTCGAGCACCGGCCCTACCGCGTGTTGATCATTTCCGATTCGGCGAACCTCGCCCGTGTCGACCAGATCCGCGCGGCGGTCGCCGAGCTCGCCGACCCGCGCAAGACCTCCGCGGTGCGGGCGACGCAGGTCGCCGCCACCGAGCCGATCATCGTGTTGTTTCAGTACTCGGTGCACGGAGACGAGCCGGCAGGGTTCGAGGCGGCGATGCAGGTCGCGTATCAAATGCTCGCCGGGGACGACTCGATCACGCATCTCGTTCTCAAGAACGTCGTGTTCGTGCTCAACCCGTCGGCCAATCCCGACGGCCACGGACGGTTCGCGGCCTGGTACAACCCGGTGTCCCTCGGGGCCGGCAACCCGTGGCCGCTGGACCATGACACACCGG
>JACXTT010002155.1_pt1 | contig 31555 bp, 26 predicted proteins | sample 9270951 | NCBI WGS metagenome assembly JACXTT01 (sample SAMN15532306, study PRJNA645909) | rock metagenome | isolation source: weathered quartz diorite | place: Puerto Rico | collected 2017-06-21
GGCGCCGTGGCCGACCCGGAGATGGCGCGGCGAATCGCCGACGAGATCGGCTACCCCGTCCTGATGAAAGCCACCGCCGGCGGCGGCGGACGTGGCATGCGTGTCGTGCGCTCCGGCGATGAAGTTGATGCGGCCTTCCGCTCGGCCTCATCCGAAGCGCAGTCCGCCTTCGGCGCCCCGACGCTGTACGTCGAGAAGTTCATTGAGCGCGCGCGCCACATCGAGATCCAGATCATCGGCGACCAGCACGGCAACATCGTCCACCTCGGAGAGCGCGAGTGCTCGACCCAGCGCCGCCACCAAAAGCTGATCGAAGAAGCGCCGTCGCCCGCACTCAGCGAGGCGAACCGTGCCGCGATGGGGGAATGCGCGCTGCGCCTGGCGCGCAACGTCGGCTACTTCGGCGCCGGAACGATTGAATTCGTGGTCGATGCGCGCGACAACCAGTTCTATTTCCTGGAGATGAACACGCGCATCCAGGTCGAGCACCCGGTCACCGAGATGATCACCGGGCGGGACCTGGTTGCCGAGCAGATTCGGGTGGCTGCGGGCTTGCCGCTGTCGTTCACGCAGCAGGACATTACATTGAACGGCCATGCCATCGAGTGTCGCCTGAACGCGGAGGACCCCGACAAGAATTTCATGCCGCGGCCTGGCCTGATCAGTCGCTGGGAAGTCCCCAGCGGCGACGGCATTCGCCTCGATTCGCATTGCCATGAGGGCTACACCGTTCCACCTTACTACGACTCCATGATCGGCAAGCTGATCGTTCACGCGCCCACGCGCGCCGAGGCGATCGCCAAGATGACGGCGGCGCTTTCGGACCTGAAGGTCGAAGGGGTGACCACTACAGCCAAATTCCACCAGGCGGTGCTTGCTGAGCCCGATTTCGCCGCCGGACAGGTCACCACGCGCTGGGTGGAGGAGACTTTCCTTCCGGCGCGTAAAGCGCCGGGCAAGCCGCTTGTGAACAGGTAGCAGCGATTGGAGGCCGCCTGATGCGACACGATGCTGAATACCCTTCGCACAACCTGCACTGGCAGCAGCGCAGCCTGCGCCACGTCTGGCACCCATGCACGCAGATGCAGCGCACGGCGGCGCAGGTGCCGCCGCTGCCGATCGCGCGCGGTGAAGGCCCCTGGCTGATCGACGCGGACGATCGGCGCTATTTCGACGCCACCAGCTCCTGGTGGGTCAACCTGTTCGGGCATGCGCATCCGTTCATCAACGCGGCGCTCAAGGCCCAGCTCGACACGCTCGAGCATGTCATGCTGGCCGGCTGCACCCACGCCCCGGCGGTCGAATTGGCCGAACGCTTGTCAGCCCTGACCGGTGGCGCGCTCGGCCACGCCTTCTACGCCTCGGATGGGGCCTCAGCAGTGGAGATCGCGCTCAAAATGAGCTTCCACTACTGGCGCAACACCGGCCTGCAGGGCAAGCGCGAGTTCGTCTGCCTGCGCCACGGCTACCACGGCGAGACCATTGGCGCGCTGGCGGTCACGGACGTGGCGATCTTCCGCGACGCCTATTCCCCGCTGTTGATGCAGTCCCATGTGGTGATGTCGCCGGACATGCGCCAGGCCGCCTCCGGCGAGTCTCCTGCTGAGGTTGCCCAGCGAGCGCTGGCTGAACTGGAAGCCCTCCTGCGCAAGCGCGCCGGGCAGATCGCCGCCATCATCATCGAGCCGCTGGTGCAATGCGCCGCTGGCATGGCCATGTACGACCCCAGCTACTTGGAAGGCGTGCGCGCGCTATGCGACCGCTACCGCACGCACCTGATCGCCGACGAGATCGCCGTGGGCTGCGGGCGCACCGGCACCTTCTTCGCCTGGGAGCAGACGCGCGGCATGGGCGAGCCGCTCGCTGCCAGCCTGTGGCCGGATTTCCTGTGCTTGTCCAAAGGCATCAGCGGCGGCTACCTGCCGCTCTCCCTAGTGCTGTCACGGCCGGCCATCCACGAGGCCTTCATCACCGACGACATCGGGCGCAGCTTCCTGCATTCGCACTCCTACACCGGCAATCCGCTGGCCTGCCGCGCGGCACTGGCCACGCTTGACTTGTTCGAGCAGGACCAAGTCATCGCTCAGAATCGCTTGCGCGCGCAATGGCTTGCCGATGCCATGGCAGCGCTGGGCACCGATGCGCGACTCGTCCACGCGCGTCAGCGCGGCTTGATCTGGGCCGCCGATGTGCGCCCCGAGCTGGCCGGCGAAGGCTTCGCCACGCGCTTCCACCAGGCGGCGCGGGCGCAGGGCGTGCTGACACGGCCAATTGGCAACACGCTCTATGTACTGCCGCCCTACGCCTTCGACGCGGACCAGGCGCAATGGCTGGCCCAGCGCCTGCGAGCCGCGCTCGATGCCGTGCTGGACTTTTCGCCGGCCGAGCGCAGCCAGGCAGATCTTGTCGCGCAGGTGGTGCAACATGCTGATTGAGCGACTCTCCAAGGCCGCCGCCGAGCGCGCCGCGTGCGCACTGACGCGCAACCGCCGCACGGCCCACACTGCCTGCGCGCCGCACCAGATTGTCAGCGACGTGTCCGGCGAGCCGCGCGCGCTGCTGAGCTTCTGTAGTAACGACTACCTCGGGCTGGCAGACCATCCTGCAGTGATCACCGCCTTCGCCGAGGGCGCCTGCCGTTATGGCGCCGGCAGCGGCGCCTCACACCTGGTCAATGGGCACTCGCTGGCGCACCACGAATTGGAAACCGAGTTGGCGCGGTGGCTGGCGCCTCATATCCCCGAGACACAGGCGCTTTATTTTTGCACTGGCTATATGGCCAACCTGGCCGTACTGAGCGCACTGGGCACGGCCGATGCCACACTGTTCTGCGACAAGCTCAACCATGCCTCGCTGATCGACGGCGCGCTACTTGCACGCGCCACGGTAAAACGCTATCCGCACCGCGACGTCGGCGCACTGGCGGAACGGCTGGCCGCCAACGACAGCCCGCTCAAGCTGATCGTAACGGACAGTGTGTTCAGCATGGACGGCGACATCGCCCCGCTGGCCGAACTGCTGGCGCTGGCCGAGTACCACGACGCCTGGATCGTAGTGGACGACGCGCACGGCTTCGGGGTGCTGGGCGAGCATGGTCGCGGCGTACTGGAGCACCTCGGTCTGGCCTCCGAGCGCTTCATCTATATCGGCACGCTGGGCAAGGCTGCCGGCGTAGCCGGCGCCATCGTCGTCGCACACCGGACCATCGCGGAACACCTGGTCAATGTGGCCCGACCTTACATCTACACCACGGCAGCGCCGCCGGCAGCGGCCCATGCACTGCTGACCAGCCTGGCACTGATCGCGGGAGAAGACGGCAAACAGCGCCGCGACCACCTGACGCGCTTGATCGGTCAATTGCGCACTGGCCTACAGACGCTGCGGGCCCGCCATCCGGAAGCCGGTTGGCGACTCGCCGACAGCGGCACGCCCATCCAGCCACTGATCGTGGGCGGCAATGAGGCGGCGCTAGTACTGTCCGATGCGCTGGAGACCCGCGGAATCCGTGTCACAGCGATCCGGCCGCCGACCGTCCCCGAGGGCACCGCGCGCCTGCGCATCACACTGTCGGCGGCGCATACCACGAACGACGTGGCGCGTATGCTGGACAGCCTGTCCGCCATCGTGGCGCAGCGGGAGTCGGCATGAGCGCCCCGGCCCGCTTGGCCTGCTTCATTACGGGCACCGATACCGGTGTGGGCAAGACCCACGCCAGCGTCACGCTGCTGCACGCGCTGCATGCAGCGGGCTATTCCAGTGTCGGCATGAAGCCGGTGGCCAGCGGCAGTGAATGGCGCGGGGACCGTTGGCACAACGATGACGTGGCCGCGCTGCGCGCCGCCAGCAGCATAGATGTGCCGCTGGCGCAGACCTGCCCCTTCCTGCTGCGCACACCATGCTCGCCCCACCTGGCCGCCGCGGCCGAGCGCCGGCGCATCACGCCCGCGCCCATCCGCGTCGCCTTCGAGGCCCTTTGCGCGCAGGCCGACGCGGTGGTGGTGGAAGGCGTGGGCGGCTTCCTGGTGCCCCTCGATACCGGAGTGGCCAGGTGGGATACCGCTGACCTTGCCGTCATGCTTGGCCTGCCGGTTGTGCTGGTTGTCGGAATCCGGCTCGGCTGCCTCAACCATGCCGAGCTGACTGCCGCAGCCATACGCGCACGCGGCCTGCCGCTTGCAGGCTGGATCGCCAACCGCATTGACCCCGATATGGCCTTTGCCGCCGAGAACATCGCCACCCTGCGTGACGCGCTGGGCGCACCCTGCCTGGGCGATCTGCCCTGGCAACGCGCGCCGGCAGAAGCTGCAAGTGCGCTCAATCACTCGCCACTACTGGCCCCCATCTTCGAATATGCCCAAACCAAGGCCCAAGGCCTGGGCGCATGAAAGGGTTTGAACATGACCACGATTACCAACGCCATTGCCGCCAACTCTGCCGCCACCCTCGCCACCATCGACGCCGAATCGCTGCGCCAGTCCGCGCGCCGCGCTGCCACCGTTTCGGAACAGGCTGCCGCCCCTACACGCTGGAGCGTGGCGGAAGTCGCGGAGCTCTTCGCGCTGCCTTTCAACGACCTGCTGTTTGGTGCCCAGCAGGTGCACCGCGACCATTTCGATGCCAACACCGTGCAGTTGTCCACGCTGTTGTCCATCAAGACCGGCGGCTGCGAAGAGGATTGCGGCTACTGCCCGCAGAGCGCGCACCATGATGCCGGCGTCAAGGCCGAGAAGCTGATGGAACTCGATGAAGTGCTCGAAGCCGCCCGCGCCGCCAAGGCCAACGGCGCCACGCGCTTCTGCATGGGTGCCGCCTGGCGCAGCCCGAAGGACCGCCACCTGGAGCCGGTGATGGACATGGTGCGCGAGGTCAAGGCCATGGGCCTGGAGACCTGCGTCACGCTTCGCATGCTCAAGGGCGAACAGGCGCAGGCGCTCAAGGACGCCGGCCTGGACTACTACAACCACCACCTCGACACCTCGCCCGAGTTCTACGGCAAGATCATCACCACGCGCACGTACCAGGACCGGCTCGATACCATCGGCCATGTGCGCGACGCCGGCATCAACGTCTGCTGCGGTGGCATCGTCGGCATGGGCGAATCGCGCGAGGCGCGCGCTGGGCTGATCGCGCAGCTCGCCAATATGGGCCCGTACCCGGAGTCGGTGCCCATCAACAATCTGGTCGCAGTGGAGGGCACACCGCTGGCCGGCACCGCCCCGATCGACCCGTTCGAGTTTGTCCGCACGATTGCCGTGGCACGCATCACCATGCCGCGCGCGATGGTGCGCCTGTCCGCAGGGCGCGAGGCCATGGACGACGCGTTGCAGTCGCTGTGCTTCCTGGCCGGCGCCAATTCCATCTTCTACGGCGAGAAGCTCCTCACCACCGGCAACCCGCAGGCCGAACGCGATCGCTCCTTGCTTGCCCGGCTTGACATCCGCACGGAAGGCTACGCGCGATGAAGTCGGCAACGCTGACCGCGCGCGCCGAGGCGCGACTGGAAGTGTCGACAGAAGGGCGGGTTTCCTGCGGCCCCATGGTCGACGCCGCCTTCCTGCGTGATCCCTATCCCGCCTACCACGCGTTGCGCGAGGCCGGCCCCATCCACTGGAGCGAGGAATTCTTCGGCGGCGCCTGGCTGCTGACCCGGCACGAGGACGTCGAAGCCGTCCTGCGCGACCCAGTCTACTCCGCGCGACGAACCGGTGGCTGGGTGATGCGCGGCAACGAAGACGCGCGCCAGGCGCTTTGCCCCTTTCAGCGCCTGTTCAGTCGAGCGATGCTGTTCCTCGACGCGCCGGATCATACGCGGCTGCGGCAGGTGCTGAATGCCGGCTTTCGTCCCGCATCCCTGCGCACGCTCTCTGGCGACATCGAGCAGATGACGGCGGGCCTGATTGACCGCCTCGATGAGGTAGAGGAGTTCGATTTCATGGACGAGGTCGCCCGGCCATTGCCGGCGAGGGTGATTGCCAGCCTGCTCGGCATGGATGTCGGCGAACAGCCGGATTTCCTTGCCTGGTCCGAAGAACTCGCTGCCTTTATCGGCTCGCCAGATCCCGGCCTCGCGCTGAAGCGGCGCGCACAGGCCAGCCTGCTCAAGATGAGCGCAGCCTTCGAGGAGATGCTCGCGCGCCGCAGGGCACAGGATGCAATCACGTCGCAGGCCAAAGACGGGGACCTAATCGGTCAACTGCTGCACGCCGAGGTCAGCGGCCAGATTGAAGCCGGCACCGAATTGCTGGCGCAATGCGCCATGCTTCTGTTCGCGGGGCATGAGACTACGCGCAATCTGCTCGGCAACGGACTGCATGCCTTGCTGAGCCATCCGGAACAGTGGCAGCGCTTGCGGCAAGCGCCGGAGCTGTTGCCGAATACCTTGCGCGAGCTACTCCGCTACGACAGCCCGGTCCAGTACACGGGCCGGCGGGTCACCACGGACGTGATATTGCATGGGCGCCACCTCCGGCGCGGGGACTTGGTGATTCCGCTGATTGGCGCAGCCAATCGCGATCCGGCCCGCTACCGGAACCCCGACGACCTAGATATCACTCGACGCGAAGGCTCACACCTGTCGTTCGGACATGGCCCGCATGTTTGCATCGGCGCCGCCCTGACACTGATGGAGGCGGAGATTGCCTTTCGAGCGCTACTGACCCGTTGGCCCGATCTGGAGTTGATCGATGACGAGCCAAATTGGAACGGCAACCCGGTTTACCGGGGGTTGGGAAGGCTTGGGGTCCGCCGGGGGGGTAGGGACCTAGCGCGGAGCTAGATCCGCTCGATAAATCATGTGTTGGCAGGGATGTGGCGGGATTGCGAACTCCGGCCGGGCCCTGACCGAGTTCGCGTCAGCGTCAGCGACACGGGCTTCGGCTTGAGTCAGGAACAACTCGATCAACTGTTTCAGCCGTTCAATCGTCTGGGACAGGATGCCGGAGCAGAAGAGGGAACGGGCATAGGTCTCGTGGTAGCCAAACGACTAACGGAACTAATGGGCGGTGCTATTGGCGTCGAAATTAGTATTGGGAAGGGAAGTGTCTTCTGGATCGAACTCAGTGCTGCGCCCACCCCAGAAGTTGCCGAGATGGTGGACGCACCGCTTGGCATACAAACCATGCCGGCGACAAAAAACTATTCAGCCGGGGCACCAGTGCACACGCTGCTCTATGTCGAGGACAACCCGGCCAACCAACCAATTCTCGCTCATAGAAGTGTGATCCACCGTCGAGACGTACTGCTACGTCGCCCTCAGGGAATTCAGATGCGCGCAAAACCGAAAACCGATCACGATTGACGCGAGGAGTCATATCAGTCCAACGACCCATGTCGGTCCTTCACGAACGGTGACACGAGGGGCCGCTCCGTGGGTGAAATCGGTCAATCCGGCATTGTGCTCTAAACGCCATCACATTTTCCTAAAAGCCAAGAGCAAAAAGCAATCCGTTGATCATCACATTGCACGCGCCCGACTGAGTCGCTGGTCCGTCAGAAGACCAACCCCGCATCAGGCTCGTTCGGGTGTTCTGACCTGCATCGTGGTGTGGCGGGATGCTTGCAGCCGCCGCACCACGTCAGTAGTGGATCTCCCCCGGTAGCCCGCCGCCGACCGAAATGGCATCGCCATTGATGGCGACACTCAGGGGCGAGGCGAGGAAGGTCACGACGTGGGCGACTTCACTGGCATCGACCATGCGCCCGAGGGAGCTCCATGATGCGACGCGCGCTTCGGTCAAGGCATCGGTCTTCTCCGTGCGTGTGGCGCCCGGATGGATAGCAGTGACATTGATTCCCTTCGGGCCCAGTTCGTCCGCCATGTTCTTGGTGATGGCCGCGACGCCCACATTGCGCAGGGTTGCCACCGGGCGACCGGTGCGATAGATGTTGAGGCCGCCGACGTTGATGATCCGGCCCCAGCCATTGGCAACCAGGTGTGGCGCGAGGGCGCGAGCAGTTCGAAGGTAGCCGATGACCTTGATGTTGATGTCTTCCAGCGCCTCTGCATCCACGATCTGATCCAGCGCCGTCGCCGGCGAGATGCCGCCAGGCAGGGCTGCCGCATTGACCAGGATGTCGACGCCTCCCAACGCGGCGATGGCTTGTGCCACTATGGCGTCGACGGAATCCTGGCGGGCGGTGTCCACCGTCAGCGCCACGACGTGACGCCCGGTCGCGGCGGCCAGTTCAGCTGCGGTCGCCTCCAGCACTTCCCGCCCCCGCGCGGCGAGCACGAGGTCCACGCCCTCCAGGGCGAGTTGATGTGCGATCGCCTTGCCAATCCCGCGGCTGCCGCCGGTGACAATGGCGCGCTTGCCTGTCAGTTTGAGATCCATGATTCCTCCCTTTCGATCAGGGTAATGTGGATCCTTGGCAGCCTCTGTCAGATTTATGACTGATCGACGATCTTGCCGACCCGGAGTGATCCGATGCGCGCCTCGGGATTCATTTGAAGAATGAAGGCTCCTCACGACGGAAGCCCGTGTTCTGTCGGAAATCTGACGGACTCTCCGGCGGGATCGACTTATCCTTTGTTCACCACGGTAGACCTGCTTCGTCACCTTCACGGCAGCGCCGGTCTTTAGCCCCGGCCGCCTGCGCTGGTATGAAATGCCGAACCGCCATTCATTGCAACCCCGTATATCTGGCTGATCCGATTGAATTAAGGAGACAAAGATGCTTTCCAAGGAAGAAAATACCCGCTACACGGAAGTTGGACCTGGCTCCGTTATCAATGCACTGGGCAAACGTCATTGGTTGCCATATCTGCGCTCCGAGGCGCTGGTGGCAAACGGCGCTCCGCGCAAGGTCGAGTTGCTGGGCGAGACCTATATCTCTTTTCGAGCAGCCGACGGCAGGCTTGGCTTCCTTGATGAGCAATGTCCTCATCGTGGCGCCTCTCTGGTACTTGCCCGCAGCGGCGACAATGCGCTGACCTGCATTTTCCATGGCTGGAAATTTGACGTCACGGGAAAATGCGTCGAGACGCCGTCCGAGGCCAATCCGAATTTCTGTAAGACCATCAAGGTCAAGTCCTATCGCGTCCACGAGGCTGGCGGCGTGTGCTGGGTATATCTCGGTGATGGCGAGCCGCCGGTATTCCCCGACTACGAATACTTCAGTGCTCCGGCGGAATACCGTCGCCCGCGCGTCGGGTATTGCCAGTCGAGCTGGGCGCAGAACCTCGAAACCCTGCTTGATTCGTCTCACATTGGCCTGCTTCACGCCAGCGGCGTGGCCAACCAGCTTCCCAACGTCCAGCAAGTGAAGGGCAACAACACGCCCAAGCTGAGTGTCGTGGAGACGCCCTATGGTCTGCAGGCCTACGCAGAGCGAGATCGGGGTGATGGCTCCATTTCGCTTCGGGTCACGGAGTATGTTGCGCCGTTCACAGTGCTCAATGGTGCGACCCGGGAAGAGGAAGGGCGCCTCCTGTACATGGTTCCGATCAACAATACGCGTGCGGCATTCTGGCGTATGGAGTGGGACCTGAACCATCCCCAGGAATGGTGGGAGGAGCTGGCGAAGACGAACGACCGCGATGGCCTGTTCTTCGTCGATCCGGACGACTTCCTTTCGAACAGTGTGGATCGCAACAGCGAGAATTTTGGCCAGGATCGCGACGCCATGGCGAATGGGCACTGGTCCGGCTTCAAGGATCTGCGCGCAGAGGATGCGGCAGTATCGGACAGCATCCCGATTGTTGACAGGACCAGAGAGCATCTTGGTGCCAGCGACCTCGTGATCGCACGGATGCGTCAGCTATTCCTTCGTGGGCTGACGGCGTTCGAGACGGAAGGTGTGGTGATGGGTCTCGGGCCGAACGGCAATGGCGCCGAAATTCCTTATTCCGGTATGCGAGGCACCGCGGAAATGATTCCCGTGGGCACGGACATGCATGACTACCACAATCGTGTACTTCGCGAGGAACGTGTCGCGGCACGCGAGGCGTTCCTCGCGGCCAGGGCGTCCCAGTAATCCAGGTAGTCGCGGTCGTCCGGATCCTCCGGAGCGCCAGCACGGCCCGTGCAATGGGAAAGAAACCATGGCGGGCCGGCATCCATATCGGAAATTGCAATGACAGATAGCGCAATTGACCAGGCGAGCCTGGAATGGTGCGACAAGCTCAAGCTTGGGCACCCGCCCATGGACGAAACGCATGAAGAGTTCGTCGCCATCGTCAATGCCATGCTGAACTGTGCCGACGACGAGCTGAAGCATCACCTCGCGGAGTTCGCGATACACGCCGAGACGCACTTCTCGCAGGAGCTGCTGTGGATGCAAACCACGGCCTTCCCCAGCATGGATTGCCACGTCAGGGAACACGAGGCCGTGATGCAGTCGGTCAGGGAGGTGCAGGCGCTGCTGGCTGACGGAGGGCCCCTCCTTGTCGCCCGGCGGCTCGCGGCCGAACTTGCACGCTGGTTTCCGGCCCATGCGGACTACCTCGACTCTGCGCTTGCCCATTGGATCGTCAAGAACCGCTTCGGCGGGGCGCCTGTGGTCCTGCGCCGAAGCATGCAATCGGCAACGTAAATACGCCTTGCGCGCGAGTGAACCGGCTCCCGTGCGGTCGATAAATAGATTTCAAGGAGACAAGTCATGCTTCTGTTTAGAAGACAAATGCTGCACCTGGCTTCCGCCATTGCGATGTCTGCTCTCGTCGCCGGCACAGCTCATGCGGCCGAGTTCCCCAACCGCCCCATCACCCTAGTCGTCCAGGCGGCCGCAGGCGGCGCGTCGGATCTGGTCGCCCGCCTGATGGCCCAGAGGCTCACCGCGAACCTGGGTGTGCCCATCGTCGTTGACAATGCCCCGGCAGCCGGTGGCGTAGTCGCTGTACAGCGCCTGATTCATGCCAAGCCAGACGGCTACACGCTGATGATCTGCGGGAGCAAATCGGCCATTGCCGAATCGCTGTTCAAGTCGCGCCCGTACAACCTGGGCAAGGATCTGGTCCAGGTCGCCCCCATCGTGTCGGCGGACCTCGCGCTCGTGGTGGATGGCAACTCGAAGCTGAAGAATGTCGGGGCCCTGGTCCAGGAGATCAAGGCGCGTCCCGGCAAAGTCACGATTGGCGTGGGCGACACGATTGGCGGTATCCAGCATCTGGGGGCGGAGCTCCTGAAATCCGCGGTACAGGGGGATTTCCTGATCGTTCCCTACGGCTCGGTGTCGAAGCTCGAGGTCGCCCTTCGGGCGGGCGAAGTCGATGCGGCCGTCGAATTGGTACCGGGCCTGATCTCCCTGGTGCAGCAAGGCGGACTTCGCGCGCTGGCCACGACGGGAAACGAACGGCAGGGCGACCTTCCCAACGTTCCGACTATCGCGGAAGCCGGATTTCCGAAAGCCCAATTGACGACGCTCAGCTTCGTCGCCGCTCCGGCGGGCACGCCACCGGCCGTGATCGCCAAGCTCAACGATGCCTTGACCAAGGTACTGGCCCAGCCAGATTTTCAGAAGACGATGAGGACGCGCGGCCTTCGCCCCGCCGCGGCACAGAGTCCGGGCGACGCGCAGCGGATGATGGAGGCCGACATCGACAAATGGCGGGGCATCGTCAAATTGGCGAATGTGCCGCTCCAATAGTTTCCGCCCTTGCGCATGACGAGATGCGGTTTGGTGACATCCCCTGATACTGGAATTCAATCGTGAAAAACAACTTCAATGCAGGCAATACGGACGGCGCTTTGCGCCTGAACGAAACGCATGATCCCGAACTTAAGTCCTTTGTGGAATCAGCCAACAATCCCGCGACGGACTTTCCGATCCAAAACCTTCCGCTGGCGGTATTCCGCCGGGCTGGATCGATGCAGGCATTCCGCGTCGGCGCCGCCATTGGTGACCAGGTGCTAGATATCGGGGCCGTGGCGAACCTACTCGACGGCAGCGCTCGGGAGGCCGCACAGGCGTGCCAGGCCTCATCCATGACTGCACTGATGGATTTGGGGCAGGCACACTGGTCGGCGTTACGTCTTGGCCTGTCGCGGCTCCTGCGGGATGACAGCAAGGCGATCGGCGCTGTCAGCGAATGCCTGCTGCCGATCCGCGAGGCGGAATTCGGCTTGCCGTTCAAGATCCCCAATTTCACTGACTACGGTGCATCGGTGCACCACGTCCACAAGGTCACGAAGGTCGCTTTTCCCGAGAATCCTCATCTCGAGCCGAACATGATCTGGAATCCTGTTGGCTTCCACAGCCGGGCCTCTTCGATCAGGACGAACGGACAGCGCTTTCTTCGCCCCAGGGGGCAGACTGGAGTGTTCAAGGATGGCGCCCCGGTCTTCGGTCCGTCGCAGAAGCTGGACTACGAAGCCGAACTAGGCATCTTTATCGCCAGGAACACCGATCTGGGCCACCCGTTGAGCGTCGACGAAGCCGACGACGTTATCTTTGGGCTTTGCGTGCTCAACGACTGGACGTCGCGCGACATCATGTTCTGGGAACGCCTGCCGCTGGGGCCGTTCCTCTCGAAGAACTTCGCTACGACGATCTCGCCATGGGTGGTGACCAAGGAAGCGCTGGAGCCTTTCCGTCGGTCATGGGAGCGCTCCGCGCCGTATCCTGACCCACTGCCCAACCTGGACTCGCCGCAGGACAGGAGGCGGGGGGCGCTCGACGTCAAGGTCGAGGTCCTGCTCCAAACCGAGACGGGCAACGCAAGCGGCTTCGACCCGGTTTCGCTCGGTCTCAGCAACACCCGCGATTTGTACTGGTCTGTCGCGCAACTTGTGGCTCATTTTACGTCGACCGGTTGCAGCCTCGAGCAGGGCGACATGATCGGCACGGGGACGATTTCCGGCCCGGGTGCAGACGAGTGTGGCTGCATGTACGAGCGGACGCTGGGCGGCCAGGCCGCGGTCGAGATGCCCACCGGCGAACGCCGGGGTTTCGTCGAAGACGGCGATACGGTGATCGTGCGGGCGTACTGCGAAGCGGGCGGCTTCCGCAGGATCGGCTTTGGCGAGGCTGGGTCGACCGTACTGCCAAATAATTGAGTGGGACCTGGCGTGCTCGTCCCCCATTCATTGGGGGAGGGCTAAACCGAGGATAAGGTCATTCTGCGTTCTATCCCCGCAAATTCTGGCCGCATGAAGTTTCACCACCAGCACTTGCATCCGAGCGATTTACCGCAACTATCCCACCATGAAACACAAGCTGCTGCAGCACTGCCCGTTATTGCCGTTAATTGATTCAAGGCTTGCCGAGCAATTCGATGTCCACCACTTGTGGACAGAGTCCGACCAGGAAGGCTTTCTCGCACGCCACGGGAGCGAATTCGTCGCGCTCGCAACCATTGCAACGATCGGCATTGACGAAGCACTAATGGCCGCGCTTCCGGCACTGCGCGTGATTTCCAGCCTAGGGGTGGGCCTCGACAGGATCGATCTCGATGCGGCAGCCCGGCGGGGCATTGCAGTGGGCTACACCCCCGACGTGCTCAACGATTGCGCGGCGGATACGGCCTTTGCGCTGCTGCTCGACGTGGCGCGGCGCGTCAGCGAAGGCGATCGCTTCGTACGACGGGGCGCATGGTCGGGGCGCCCGTTCCCGCTCTCCACTCGCGTGAGCGGCAAGCGCATCGGGCTGGTGGGGATGGGCCGCATTGGCCGCGTGATCGCGCGGCGCGCCGAGGGCTTCGACATGCAGGTGCGCTACCACAGCCGCCGGCCCGCGGACGTCCCCCACGAACATATGGCCTCCCTGCAGGCGCTCGCGAAATGGGCGGACTTCCTTGTGGTCGCGACGGGGGGCGGCCCGGAAACGCGACATCTGATCAACATGCGTGTCCTCGACGCCCTCGGCCCGCATGGCTATCTCATCAATATTGCCCGCGGCACAGTGGTCGACGAGGTGGCTCTGGTCGACGCCCTGGCGACAGGGCGGATCGCCGGAGCCGGCCTGGACGTGTTCGAGAATGAGCCGCACGTGCCGCAGGCGCTGCGCGTACTGGACAACGTTGTCCTGCTGCCACATGTGGGCAGTGCCACCAGAGAGACCCGCGAAGCGATGGGCGCGCTCGTCCTCGAGAACCTGGAGAGTTTCTTCTCCACGGGGCGTCCCAAGGCCGAGGCCCTGGGCTGAGGCCCGCCCCTATGAACCTGGAAGCGTGGTCGGACGGAGGATGCCTTTCGACTGACGCAGTGGAGCAGACTTAAATCTTCGGGATTTCTTGCAATGACTAACGCAAAAGATGACCACTTGATGTATCAGATCGACGGCAATGGACAATCGCAAGCGGATTTGGGCTACGACCCGGCGCAGCGCTCGAAAATTGTCAAGGAAGGATTGGTGCGTGTGCCACAACGTTGGCAACTGCGCGCGACCGGACTGGACGACGCGGCGATGGACAGGCCGTTCGTGGCCGTCGCACACACCTTTGGCGAGGTCAGCCCGTGTTCGCAGTCGCTCATGTCGCAGGTGCAGGCCGCCAAAGTAGGCATCGAAGTGGGAGGCGGCACGGCTCGCGAATTTTCCACGGTGTCCGTCTCGGATGTGATCGGCCAGCAGCACGAGGGCATGCGCTACAGCCTGATGTCGCGCGAGGTGATTGCCGATTCGGTAGAACTGGTGGTGAAGGCGCAAGGCTACGACGCCGTAGTTGGCGTCGGCGCCTGCGACAAGTCCATTCCCGGTCTGCTGATGGCCATGGTCCGCCTGAACCTGCCGAGCCTGTTTCTCCACGGTGGGCAGATGCTGGTGGGCTGGCACAAGGGCGAGCAGACCAATGTCCTGCGCTTGTTCGAGGGTGTCGGCAAGGTTTACGCCGGGGAAATGACGGCGCAGGAGCTGGAAGAGATGGGGACCAACATCGTCACCACGCCCGGTGCCTGCCCGGGCCAGTTCTCGTCCGGCACGGCGGGATCGATTGCGGAAGTGCTGGGCTTCACGCCTCTGGGTTCCACCGGCATTCCGGCGGCCTTCTCGGTCCGCCAGGCCGTTGCGCGCCGCGCCGCCGAGCAACTGATGCGAAATGTCATGAGCGAGGGCCGGCCGCTGCCCCGGGACCTCGTGACACGCAAGGGGCTCGAAAACGCGGTGGCGGTCGTCGCCGCCACCGGTGGCTCGACCAATGCGACGCTGCACCTGCCCGCGATTGCGCATGAAGCCGGCATCGATTTCAGCCTGCGCGACATGGCAGAGGTGCTGCGCCGCACGCCAACACTGGCCAGCCTCATGCCTGGTGGGCCTTACGTTCCCTATGATCTGCATCGTGTCGGCGGGGTGCCTGTGGTGCTGAAGGCCCTGCTGAAAGGCGGCTTCCTGCATGGCGATGTGCCAACCCTTGACGGCAAGCCGCTGGGGGAGGCGCTTGAGCAATTTCCCGATCCCGACGGCAATATCGTGCGCAGCCATGTCGAGCCCTTTCGGGCGACCGGCGGCTTGCGCGTGCTCAGCGGCAGCCTGGCGCCAGATGGCGCCGTCATCAAGATTGCCGGCCTGACCACGCTATCGATCGAAGGACCCGCCAGGGTCTTCGAAAGCGAGGCCGAGGCCCTCGCAGCCGTCGAGCGAAAAGCCTACGACGAGGGCGACGTGCTGGTCATCCGCAACGAAGGGCCACACGGTGGACCGGGAATGCGCGAAATACTGACACTGACGTCGGCCATCGTGGGGCAGGGACGCGGCCAGTCGGTCGGGCTGGTCACCGACGGACGGTTCTCGGGCGGGACTCGCGGACTGTGCGTGGGACATGTCTCCCCGGAGGCGTCCCAAGGTGGCCCGCTGGCGCTGGTGAAGAATGGCGATCGTATCCGCATCGATGCCAACGAAGGCACGATCGACTTGCTGGTCGCGGACGCCGAACTGCAACGGCGCAAGGCAGAGTGGCAGCCCGCCGACCGGCCCGTTCGCCTGGCGGGCGTCAGCGAGAAATATGCGCGACTGGTCGGCCCCTCGAACCGGGGCGCTGTGACGCACTCGGGCGCGATGGAGTGGCCGCTCGGCTGACTGGCGATGCAGTGGCAGCGCCCATATATGACGGAACGATATGACACATACCGCAGTTATCCCCGCCGTTATCCCAGTAAAGCCGGTCGCATCGAAGCCGGCTTCGCTCGATGACAAGTACCTTCGCGACGAAGGGCAAGCCTACATGAACGGGATGCAGGCATTGGTGCGCCTGGCACTCGCCCAGCAGCGTCGCGACGCCAGTGAGGGTCTTCGGACGGCTGGCTTCATTTCCGGCTATCGAGGCTCGCCGCTTGGCTCTTTCGACACGTCCCTCTGGCAAGCCGGGAAGCACCTGAAAGCCCACGATGTGGTATTCCAGCCGGGTGTCAACGAGGACCTGGCCGCCACCGCATGCTGGGGTACGCAGCAAGCCCACCTTGCGGGTCAGGGCAAGTTCGACGGTGTCGTCGGTTACTGGTATGGCAAGGGGCCGGGCGCCGACCGGTCTGGCGATGTGTTCCGGCACGCCAACCTGGCCGGCACTGCGGCACATGGCGGTGCCCTGGCCCTGTTTGGCGACGACCACTCCTGCAAGTCTTCAAGCATTCCGCATCAGTCAGAGTTCGTCATGATGGGCTGTGGATTGCCCATTTTCTATCCGACGTCGCTTCAGGAGACGCTGGATTTCGGCGTCCATGCCGTTGCCATGTCGCGGATCACGGGCCTCTGGGCCTCCATGAAGCTGGTGAGCGAGATAGCGGAGACGTCGGCGTCTGTCGACGTGGGCCTCCATCGCGTGCGTCCCGTTACGGATATCAGTGCGCCGATGCCTCCCGGCGGGTTGAATATTCGCTGGCCGGACCAGTCGCTCGCACAGGAGGAACGGCTTTACAGGTACAGGCTGCCGGCTGCGATTGCGTACGCCAGGGCCAATGCCATCAACGAGGTGACATGGGCTTGTGCCGATGCACGCATCGGTATCGCCGCAAGCGGCAAGGCCTATCTCGATACAGTGGAAGCTCTGCGACTGCTTGGTCTGGAAGGCGAACCGGCGCAGCGGATTGGCCTGCGCCTCTTCCGGGTGGGCATGATCTGGCCGCTCGAGCCCTCCGGGCTTCGAGCCTTCGCTGCGGGACTTCAGGAACTCATCGTCGTCGAGGAAAAGCGCCCGATCCTTGAAACCCAGATCAAGGACGAACTGTATTCCCTTCCGGATCAGGTGCGGCCACGGGTGGTTGGCAAGTCATCGGAGCACCACGGGGAATGGAGTACGCCGCGTGCCGAAGCGCCATTGATCGGGCATTACGAGCTGCAGCCGGAGCCCATTGCAAAGATGTTGGCCGCGCGATTGCTCGCGTTCGCGCTTCCGGAAGATATCAGGCGACTGATTGAAGCCCGCATTCAGGCCATGGAATACGCGGAGCGGGAAGCTCGCAGCGTCATCGATATTGCGGAGCGCAAGCCCTATTTCTGCAGCGGGTGTCCCCACAATTCCTCGACCGTTGTTCCCGAGGGCAGCCGCGCGCTGGCCGGGATTGGCTGCCATTACCTGGCGCTGAACATGGATCGGGAAACGGCGACGTTCACGCACATGGGTGGCGAAGGTGCGAACTGGGTGGGTACGGCACCGTTTACGAAAGAATCTCACGTCTTCACGAACCTTGGTGACGGCACCTACTTTCACTCGGGGTACATGGCCATCCGCCAGGCCGTCGCCGCAAAGGTCAATATCACCTACAAGATTCTCTACAACGATGCCGTTGGCATGACTGGCGGTCAGCACGTCGATGGCCAGCTCAGCGTTGCGCAGTTGACGCGGCAGCTTGCCGCGGAGGGCGTGGGAAGGCAGGTCATCGTGAGCGACGAACCTGACTTGATCAGCGAAGCCGAGGGCATCGCGAGCGGCGTTACGGTACGGCATCGCAGCGAGCTGGATGCCGTGCAGCGCGAACTGCGTGTGGTGCCCGGCGTGACCGCGCTGATCTATGCACAGACGTGCGCCAGCGAAAAACGCCGGCGGCGCAAGCGCAAGGAGTATCCGGACCCGCCGAAAAGAGCATTCATCAACCACGAAATCTGTGAGGGCTGCGGCGACTGCTCGAAGAAGTCCAATTGTCTGTCCGTCGAACCGATGGAGACACCACTGGGTATCAAGCGTCGTATCAACCAGAGCAGTTGCAATAAGGACATGTCATGCGTCGATGGCTTTTGTCCCAGCTTTGTCACCGTCAACGCGCGTGACATCAAGCAACCCGTCAGATCCGGCGAGATTCCGGAAGGATGGCCGGTAAAGCCAACGATACCGGCCCTGACATCGCCGCTGCGTATCGTTGTAAGCGGCGTGGGTGGCACGGGTGTGGTGACCATTGGCGCATTGCTCGGCATGGCTGCACATCTTGAAGAGAAGGCAGTTCGCGTGATGGACATGGCCGGAATGGCGCAAAAGGGGGGCGCAGTCTATTCGTACGTACAGCTTGCTGCGAGCGACGACGAGATCGCGGCGACGAAGATTGCCGCCGACCAGTGCGATTTGCTGATTGGGGCCGATACCGTCGTGGCCGGAAGTAGCGCAACCCTCTCGCGGCTGCGCAAGAACGCGCTCGCGATCGTCAGCCTGGACACCGCACCGACATCCGCGTTTATCAAGTCCCGCGACTGGACGGCGCCCATCAGCGAGCTGATGGCCCGCCTGCGTGGGAAGACAGACCAGGGACGAGTCATTGCGATGCCTGCCGCCAAGATAGCGACGCATGTTCTGGGCGATGCGATCTTCGCCAACCTGATGTTGCTGGGTATGGCGTGGCAGTGTGGCCGCATCGCGTTGCAACGCGAGAGCATCGAACGCGCCATCGAACTGAACGGTACCGCCGTAGCGAAGAATCTGGAGGCATTCCGGGTCGGGTGCCATCTGGCCGATGACTCAAGGCTTGTCGACGCGCTGCTCGTGGAAACAAGGGGTCCCGCTACCCCGAAATCGCTGACGGAGCTTATCGACGACCGTGCGGATCGCCTGGAGGTCTACTGGAGCGCGAAGTACGCAAAGCGATATCGCACGCTGCTGGAGAAGGCAAGCGGTGCGCTGCCCGAGGGCCTGGTTACCACGCTGGCCAGCCAGCTCTACCGCGTAATGGCCTACAAGGACGAGTACGAAGTCGCGCGCCTTCTCGTGTCGGCGAGTTTCCGTGAGTCTCTTGAGCGCGAGTTCGGGCAAGGCGTGTCGCTGAAGTACCATCTGGCCCCCCCATCTCTGGGCACCGGCCAGGACGTTCGGAAGCGGACATTCGGTCACTGGATGCGCTGGCCGATGGCTGTTCTCGCACGGATGCAGTGGATCCGGGAGACGCGTCTTGACCCCTTCGGCCGCGCCGAAGAGCGCCTCCAGGAGCGGGCGTGGCGTGATCGGTATGTCGCCTTCGTTGAGTCACTATCGGGTTCGCCAGCAAGCTTTGACATGTCGGTGGCCGAGCAAATTGCGAACCTGCCTGCAGACGTCCGCGGCTTTGGTCACGTGAAGGCACGGGCGATGCATGTTGCGTCCGAGCGCTGGGACGAACTGGAAGCCAGCCTGGCGAAATCCCGTCAGTGACAGAGAGGGTGCAGTTCTCCATTGGGAGAGCTGCCACTTTCCCTGATGGGGCAGGAGATCAGAGCGATACGTTCGCCAGTCTGACGATGCTCCGCCATTTCTCGATGTCGGCATCCATCATTCGCTGAGTCTGCGCCGGGCTCATGGCCACGGCAGCCTTGGCCCCTCTTAGCCTCAGCGCCTTCTGGAAATCTGTCTGCGCCAGTACCTGGGCCATGGCGTTATTGAGCCTGGAAATTGCGGCCGCGGGGGTGCCCGCCGGAGCGGCAAGCAAGGTGAACGTCGTCAGCTCTGCCTTCGGGAAGCCGGCTTCCGCGATAGTCGGAACATTGGGGAAATCAGCGAATCTCCGGCTTCCGGTCGTCGCCAGCGCCCGAAATACACCTTGCTGCACCTGCGGAACGATGCCCGGCATCAACTCGAACGCGGCGTCGACTTCGCCCGTCCTAACGGCGACGGCGAGCTTCGACAGGCTGCCATAAGGCACGATCAGGAAATCACACTGGATGGAGGACTTCAGGAGTTCCGCGCCCAGATGCTGGATCCCGCCTATGGTGTCGCCTACGCCCAGTGTCACCTTGCCGGGGCGCGCCTTGATCTCGCGGACCAGGTCCTAAACATTCTTCAGGCGCGACGCGATATTCACCACGAGCGCGAGGTCGGTCCCCCCGATGGGCGAAACCTGTACGAGATCCCTGCTCAGGTTGAACGGGCGCGACCTGAACAATGACTCGGCAATGGCCGACTTGCTTCCGCAGACAAGCAGGGTGTAGCCATCCGGTCTGGAATGGATCACGCGCTGTAACGCGACGTTGCCCCCGGCAGCCGGCATATTGTCGATCACGATCGGGGCACCGAGGTTCGCGGAGAGCTTCTCGGCCATCAGGCGGGCAATCAGATCGGATGCCCCGCCAGGCGCCGCCTGGACGACGAGTGTGATGGGCCGGCTTGGGAACTCATCCGCCTGGGCGGTTCTCGTAACGGCTGACAGCGCCGTCGCGGACGCCAGGCCCAGCAGTCTTCTTCTGGTGACGAGCACGTTGATGCCTCCTTGGTTTCTTTCATCGACCATGCACGGTGCTGAATGCCGTCGGGGTAGGGGGGCTCTACTGTAGGCCTTCCACACAGTGGGTATTTCGGATCGAGCGTCAAAGATTTTCGTTTTGGCGCCAGACGCTTGTCGGCAAGATCTGGATTCCCCGTAGCGTGAGGGGCTGGCCCAGCGTGCTAGCATTGATCTCGAACAGAGCGATCGCTCGAAGTGCGACGGATGTATCACGTCGCAAGTGCGGACGAAGATCTGCGATGCCCCGGAACACATTCTCATGACCCATAAAGCTGCCGGTAGTGGTGCTGAGCAGGCGAGCAGACTGCTGGCGCGTGCTCTCCTGGCGAGAGCATTCGGCGATTGCCCGACGGAAGTACTGGATCGGATCCATGAAGCCGGCACGCTCCGACACTACGCGACGGGAGAGTACGTTGTGCATCGCGGCACGCCATGTGTGTACTTCCTGGTCGTGGTGAGCGGAGAGATCGAGATCAGCGTCACGAACGGATCAGGGCACCGGCATCTGTTCCACTTCCTGAGGCAGGGCGATTGCACGGGCATTATGTATTTGATGCACGAAGGCGATCACCTGTTCGACCACATTGCGCGCGTTCCCACGACGCTCCTGGCCATTCCCAATGGAGTCATCCTGAAGGAAATGCAGGAGCAACCGAGGCTGTGCCTGGATTTGTTGCGGCAATTGGCTCACCGTGCGCAGGTCAAATACACTCGCGTCACGCAGGACGCCAGCGTGCCATTGCCAACACGGCTCGCCTGGGCGCTGCAGACGATGGCCAATCAGTACGGACTACCGCGCGGCGACATGATCATTCTGGACATGAAGCTGTCGCAAGAAGACATTGCCGATTGGCTGGGGGTGAGCCGGCAGCACCTGAATCCTTATCTGAAACAACTCGAGAAAGAAGGCGTGATCTGCCTCGGACGGTCCAGCGTGACAATCCTCGATTCGCACCGTCTGTCGCAACTCGCTGCCGGCTGATCGGCTCGGGTCCGCCGCGCGGCACGATTGAAACTGCACGCAGATGCCGCAATGCTAAAACGGCGGCCACGATAGTCGCGACCGCCGTCGAACGATGGCTCTGAACGCCTCGCCATCGCAAGGGTTGTTGCCCGTGCGCGGGCGATTAGCCTCCGATCAGAAGATGTGCCGGATGCCGGCCGCTACGCCAAGCTGGTTCGTATTTCCCTGCGACAGATAGTAGGCACTGCCGAAGCCGTTTGCCGACGTGTCCATGTTGAGGCCGGAGTTCTTGGCATAGGCGGCGGTCAGATAGACGTCGGTGCGCTTGGAGAAGGCGTAGTTCGTCATGAAGCTGATCTGCCACGGATTGGCCGGATTGGTACCTGGAGCCGTTGAGGCGACCCGCAGTGTTTTCACGTTGTCGTAGTAGTAGGCGAGCGTGAGACCCAGCGCGGTGGTGGCCTGGTAGTTGACGCCCACCCAATAGTAGTCATCGCGCAGCAGGCTGACGCCGTTGCCGTCTTTGATGTCTCCCCACCGATAGCCTCCTACGAGCTTCGTGCGGCCGAAGGTGTAGTTGGCCGAAACGCCGGCCTTCTTCGCCTTGCCCGGACTGCCCGCAACGACCGCGGCATCCCACTGATCATAAGCTGCCGACAAGCCGAGATTTCCCGCGTTGTAGATCAGTGCGCCGCCAAAGGCGGCGTTGTCGCGGAAGTGGCCTGGCACCTCGCCGTTTCCGCCGTTGGAAAGCGGCGTGACGCCCAGCGTCGGTACACCCACGCCGAAGCTATAGTGCGCGATTGTAGTCAGTCCACCGAATACCCCAGTGTACTTGACGACATTGTCTTCACGCGCGTTGGTTCCAAGCTGAAGGAACACTGGCTCATACAGCGTCGCGTAACGCATCGGCGACGCGTTGCTGAACGCGTCGAACATCGCCGTATACTGGCGGCCAAGGGTCAGCTTGCCCAAAGTATCGCTTTGCAGGCCGACGAAGGCCTGACGGCCAAAGAGACGGCCGGCTTGCTGCAGGGTTCCGGTATCGACGCTGACTCCACTTTCGAGGACGAACAGCGCCTTGAGGCCTCCACCAAGGTCCTCGGTACCTCGCAGGCCGAAGCGGGACCCCGACAGGCCGTTGTTCGCGAGGCCGAGCCGATTGCCGCCCGGCTTTTGCGTGATGGAACCGGTTACGGGATTGATCGTCGGGGCCGCGTTCGCCAGATGGTTGACGAACTCGACTGGCACGTCCACCACCCCGTAGAGGGTGACACTCGTTTGTGCCGACGCAGCCCCTGCGCACGCCAGCAGCGCGGCAGCGGTGACCTGTTTGACTCTCATTTCCAAGCTTCTCCTTTTCCCTCTGGTGGTTCCCAGCATGCAGTTGAGTTTTGCCTCGCTCTTTGCGTCGAGGCTTCGTGTTCGCCCCGTAGGGCTGTGATGCTCTGGTAGGGCCGACGGCTGGAAGTCGACCTCAATGGCGCGATAGCCAGTCACCCCCTGGAGCGTTGGGAGACAGACGATGTGCGGGGCGATCCCGCCGTGAAGAATGACCGGCTGCCGCGCGGGGTGCGGAGCTTTGGGGCCGCTTCACGTTGCGTCGCGCAGGTTGAAGCGGACACGGCTGCGAGTCCAGCGCGACGGATCACAGATCGAGAACCAGTTCCTGCGATTTCGCCCGCGAGCAGCAGATGATGATCTTGTCGCCAGCAATCTTCTCAGCGTCCGAAAGGACGAAATCGCGGTGGTCAGGCGTGCCGGCGAGGACGCTGACTTCACAAGCGCGGCAGATGCCGCCCATGCACGAGTAGGGCGCCTCCACGCCAGCGCTCAGCAAGGTTTCGAGAATGGTGCTTTGCGGCCCAACGTCCAGGACGAGGTTGGATTTCGAAAGTACGACGCTGAACGGGCCATCGGCACTGCTTTCCTGGGACGGCTGCGTCGGGGCAGCGAAGTACTCGAGGTGAACTTTTTCCGCCGGCCTGCCTTTGCAGGCCTGGTCGAAAGCGCGAAGCATGGGCGACGGTCCGCAGCAATAGAACTCCGCATCGGTTGCGCCGGACGCGACAATTGCATCCAGATCCAGCATCCGTTCCTTTACCCCGCCGTCGAAATTCAGATGAACAGTGCCACGCGACCGGCAGGCGAGTTCCTCGAGTTCATCCACGAAGGCGGCAGTTTCCCGCGATCGTGAGGCGTAATGCACGGTCCATGGTGCGTCGATCTCGGCGAGGCGTTGCACCATGCTCCAGATCGGGGTGATGCCAATGCCTCCGGCGATCAGGATGGAAGTGGCACCGGATTCCGCCAACGGAAAACTGTTGCGGGGCGTGGATAGCTGCAGCTTCTGGCCGACCCGGAGACCGTCGTGCATGAACTTCGAACCTCCACCGCCCGAGCCGTCCCGGTGGACCGCCACCAGGTAGCGCTTCGATTCGCTAGGCCGATTTGTAAGGGAGTAGCTCCGCACCAGGCCATTCGGCAGATGCACGTCGATGTGCGCGCCGGCCGTTGGGGTGGGCCACACAGCGCCATCCGCCGGTCGGAAATCGAAGCCCATGATGCCGTCGGCAAGCCATTCGGCGGCGTGCAGGATTGCGTTGAGTTTCTGCATGGTCCAATGAGGATTCGTACGTTTGCTCACCTGGCCGACATCCGTAGTCTGCGCGCCTGAGTTAGAGGGGCCACGCGGATATCGCAATGCGAGTGGATTCAGTTCGACAAGTGCTGCCCTTGCGGCAAAGGTCGAAAGCGCTCTCGTCGTCGTGAGCAGAGAATAGGTCCGCACCGGAACCTCGTCTGTCAGATTTGTGACATAACTTGGAAGGGGAAAAATGCGCCCGTAAGATGCGTCCAACTCGTCGCTGTTTGCGCTCAGTTCCGGTCATGTCGTCTTTCTGACAGAAGGATCGGATGCGGTGCCATAGCATTCGAAGCTTGCCGGCAAGCGACCGGTTGTCCCAGGCAAATGGGCTATCGGTCGCGATTTCAGTACACGCCGGTTCCAACGTCAGGAGAGTCAAAGTGAGTCATGTAGATGCCAAACTTCTTGGGGGAAAAGTCGCCGTCGTTACGGGAGCAGGTCGGGGCATCGGGCGCGCCATTGCCCTGGCCTTTGCCGGCGCCGGGGCAGCCGTGGTGTGCTGCGCCCGTCGCGAGGCAGACATACGGGAGACTGCCGATTTGATCCAGGCTGCGGGCGGACGCGCGCTGGCGCAAGTTGCCGATGTGGCGGACTATGCGTCGGTCAGCGACCTGTTCCAGCGAAGCGAGGAAGTCTTTGGGGGCGTCGATATCGTCGTAGGCTGTGCGGGTGTCGCATCGGCAATGGGCAAGGTCAGCGACACTGATCCTGCGCTTTGGCAGAAGTCCATCGAGGTCAATCTGATCGGCGCCTACCACACGGCTCACGCGGCCATTCCTTATCTGCGGCGACGTGGCGGAGGAAAGATCCTCATGATCGGATCGGGCCACCGCAAGCGGGCCACCGGCGGAACTTCAGCGTACGCGTGTTCCAAGAGCGGACTTTGGACGCTGGTCGAGTCCCTGGCGGTTGAGTTGCAGGAAGACAACATCAGCGTCAATGAATTGATTCCGGGGCCGGTCAGGACGGACATGACGAGCGGGCGTGCCATGATGCCGGAGGAGTGGTACAAGGAGCCGGAAGACGTGACCCCGCTTGCGCTGTTCCTGGCCAGTCTGCCGGATCGAGGGCCAAGTGCCCAGAGTTTCAGCCTGATGCGGCGTGCCTGAAGCAATGGCGGGCACGAGGATGGGACAGATAAGCAGGGCCTCAACGCCGAGCGACCGGGAAGGGAGAGCGCGCCAGACTGGCGGGCTCTGGCAAATCTCCCTATCGAAGAATCTGCGCACGAGAGTCCGCGGTGCGACTCTCGTCACTATAACAACACCTCCGACTTCATGTTCTGGAGGTGTTGCAGCGACCGGTTGAATGCGTCAGTATTGATTCGGGCGTAGGGTCAGGATTCCCGCGTGCCTAGGCTACTCGGCGCATCAAGCTATAGCTTTGACCAGAGGGTCCGAGGTCTGGTTGAGTCGCGATGAACAGCGCTATCGGCACCACGTCCTCCGGATCTTTCAGCCATTCCTCTGCGGAGGTGATGAATTTTTCACCAAAGCCCGTAATGGCTGTACGAACCGGACCAGGAATTAACTCGTTCACCGAGATCCCGGCTTCGTTCAATTCCAGCGCCAGACTCTGCGTCAACATCCAGGCACCTGCCTTGGAACAGGCATAAGCGGACATACCCTTGTTCGGCCGGGCACGCATGCCGGATCCAATCACGATCATCTTTCCTGCACCGCGCTGACGCAGATAGGGAATCGCCGCATGCGCCGCATTGAAGGCGCCGATCAGGTTCACCTCGATGGTCTGTCGCCACAACGCCGGATCCGCCTGCTCGATGGAGCTTCTTTCCATTGCAGTGCCGGCGTTGATCACCACGATGTCCACGCCGCCATACTCCGCAGCGGTTTTGCCATACATGGCTTCCACAGAGCCATAGTCGGCTACATCCATCGTGACGGCTATGGCGCGCCCGCCATGTCTGACGATCAACTCGACCGTTTCAGCGATTTCCTTCGTCGACCGGGCACCACAGACGACCATGGCGCCAGCCGATGCATAGGCCAAAGCGATTGCGCGCCCTATGCCTCTGCCCGCACCGGTAATGACTGCGACTTTGCCTTGCAGGCATGAGCCTATCGAGTTCATGTTCCCTTCTCCGTGGTTGTTCGCGCGCCGGGCTCGTTCGCAAACGCGTGTGTGGTGTCTGGTAATTATTGAGGGAGTAGCTTGCTGCAACAGTGGGGGCGGGGGAGAGCCTCACACCGAATCTGTCACCATGGGCCCTACGGTGACAATACTCGCAGGGTACTGGCCTATTGCAGCTCGATGCGTGTCGTGCGAATAATGCTGCGCCACTTCTCCACTTCTCCGGCCAAATTCTGACGCGCCTGGTCGGGCGTGCCGCCGCTGGCGGTGAATCCCTGCTCCCTTAGTTGCTTCTGCAGATCCGGCTGGCTCAGCGCACGTTGGATCTCACGGTTCAGTCTTTCGATAATCGGAGCCGGCGTGCCAGAAGGCGCGGCGATCTGCATAGTTGATTCGATCTCGTAGCTTTGAAAGCCGAGCTCCTTCAACGTAGGGACGTCCGGCAGGCTGGCCGAGCGTGTATTTGACCCGACGGCCAAAGCGCGCAACTGGCCAGCGCGCAGTTGTCCTAGAGTCGGCGCCACCAGGTCGAACCCCACGTCCACATCGCCGTTGATCAGCGCGGAAAGGAGATTGGATGAAGTCTTGAATGCCACGATCGAGATATCGAGATTCTCCCTGGCCTTGATGAGCTCGGCCATCAGATGCCCCGTCGTGCCCAGCAAGGTGACTCCCAGCGTCAGCCGGCCCGGCCGCTCGCGCGCCTCCCGGATGAAATCCTTGAAACCAGCGAACTTCGACCCCTTGGCGGCCAGGATTGCAAGATCGGTTCGGGCGATATCCGATACCGGCACCAAGTCCCGAAGCACATCGTAGGGTGGGGTCTTGTAGAGGGACTGGCTCAGAGCGTTGAGGCTGCCGACAATGACCAGGGTATAGCCATTCGGGTTGGCATTTGCCGCGTACTTGATGGCGGAAATGCCACCAGCTCCAGGCCGGTTATCCACGACTACGGCCTGCCCCATTTGCGTGCTCAACCGTTGCGCGAGCAAGCGGGTCACGAGATCCGCTCCATTGCCGGCGCCCACTGGCAGTACCACGGTAATCGGCTTGGCGGGATACAGCGGGGCGCAGGATGCGCCCTGCCACCAGCCGCCGGCGCAAAGCAGTAGCGCACACGCCGCCTTCATCACGCTTCTTCTGCTGGACATCTTGTCTCCTCTTGCATCATTGGCTGGGCTCAAGCATTCCCTGCGCATCTACAATGTGACCTTCTTTTCGGATTCCCCGCTTCCCTGCTTGAACAGTACCGAAGGACGTTCAAGGCGGCGCCACGCCTTGGCAGGAGAATCCGACTCGATCGCGTCCATCTCGCGCATCAGGATCCGTCGCAGCATGGCAACGCCGATATCGGACGCACCCAGGCACTCGTTGATGCGGTCCGCAATGACTCCCTGCCCAATGAGTGCCACATAGTCCTGCGCGCTTGTGAGCCGGACCAGCGGATCGGTGGGGTAATGCCCGGCGAAAAGGTCATCGTGATAGTCCGCGGCGTTGTAGTTCTCGCATTCACGAAAGTAGCCGGTGAGCTTGTGGTCGATCTCCGGCACGGTGCAAGGGGCGGCGAAGAGCGCAAGGCGCATCGTATGCGAATCGTCGATCGGTACCATCCAGTGGGAAACCTCGGTCCACGGATCGCCGGGATTGACGCCGGGCATAGTGACGTGGTTGCAGTTGGGAAACGTCCAGTCGCTCACCCGCACTTGCGAATTGGCGCGCACGGCTGTCTGGCAGATGCCAGCCTCTGTCTCGCGGTAGTTCAATTCCGGCACGTCGGTAGTGATGACTTCGCCAAAGACGCCGACCTTGCCCATCTGGTGCGCGAAGCTCACATGTACAGCATCCAGTGAATTTTCGACGTGCTGAACCCAGTTGCAAGGCCAGATTTCCTTGCGTTGGAAGAGCATCATGCCAGGCGTTTCGAATACTGCCTTACGAGGCAAGTCGAACTCCGGAGCCTCGCCTTCCCCTAGGTAGGCGAATATCACTCCGCAGTACTCGCGCACTGGGTAGGCTCCGATGCGGATATTTGCCTCCCGACCATGACGTTCGGCGGGCCGCTCGACGCAGCGACCGCCGCCGTCGAACTTCCAGCCATGGTACATACAGCGAATCTCTTCGCCTTCGATCCATCCCGTATGTAGCATCGTCAAGCGGTGTGCGCAGCGCCCCGCCACGAGGTGCGGATCTCCGCTCTCGCCGCGATAGAGTGTGAGATCCTCGCCCAGCAGGCGAACAGCCTTGGCGCTACCCCGAGCGACGTCGCGCGACAGCGCCAAAGGATGCCAGAAGCGACGCAACAGTCGGCCCATAGGCGTGCCTGCGCCAGTCTGTACCAGTTGAGTGAGCTTGGTTTCGCGATTCATTCTGTATTCCGCGGGACTCGTGTTGTTTGCAGTCATGGTTAGCCCACCTTCACACGCAATGTGTCAATACCGGTAACCTCAATGTCGAGGACATCATCCTTTTTCAGGAAGCGATTGCTTGCGGCGCCGACACCGGCCGGTGTCCCTGTCGCAATGACGTCGCCAGGCAGCAGGGTCATGTACGACGAGAGCGTGGCGATGATCTGCTCGGTCGAGAAGATCATGTCGACCATAGAACCTTGTTGCACGACGTCGCCGTTAAGGCGGGTAGTGATCTTCAAGGTCCGGCGTTGTAGAGCATCAATCAGCGCTTTGCCACAGGCGATGGTCGGCCCGAGCGCCGACGCACCATCGAGCCCCTTGGCCGCCGTCCAGTCCGGCCAGAAGCTGTCTCCGGCAGGAAGCTTTACCAGGTCACGCGCCGACCCATCATTGAGCGCGCAAATGCCTGCGACGTAACCTAGCGCATCCTCCGGCCTTACATGCTTGCACTGGCGACCGATGACGACCGCGATTTCGCCTTCGTAATCGAGTTGTGCGGTGACGTCCCGATTTGGATTCAGCACACCGCCGTGCGCGACGAAGTTTGAGGGCGCCTTGTAGAAGATGAGAGGGCGTTCCGGCGGCTTCGCCGCCGACTCGACGCCATGCGCCCGGTAGTTGATCGCAACCGCAAAGATCCGCGCGGAGGGATCAACCGGGGGCAGCATAACCGCTTCACGCATTGGTATGCGCGACACGCTGGCTGTAATCCCGGACGCGAGCACCATCGGCAACGCGTCGCTCTCATGCACCACAATGATTTCGTCTCCGTCCACGCAACCCGTCACGATACGGTCGCCAGCCAGAAACCTTCCAAGCCTGATGTAGTCTTCGCTCATTCTCCTGCCTCCAGTTCCGTCATTACGGTTGACTGAATTCTGGGTCGGAGTAGTGCCACGGTCGACTCGAACAAGCGGTGAACTGTATCGTTTGGTACTTTCTTCGGCGCTCTGTCGACGAGGCAAGTGAACCCGCCCACGGGAATGGAACACTTCGGACAATCCCGGCGCACCGGCGTAACGCTGCGCGTAGGCGCAACGATCGATATCTCTTCACCTCGCCACAGCTTTCCATTGCGCGAAGCCGCAACCCGGTCAGTCTTCATTGCTGGTGGGATCGTCATCACTATGATGATTTGCTGCTCGTGAGCCCAGTCAATCGAACTGACGCAGGATCTCTGACGCGTCGCTCAGGCCATTTGCTCTAGTCTAGTCTGGCCCCTCGAACGTCGGCGCCAGGGCCGACAGTTTTGCCGTGTCTAGCACAGTCAGGCCGCCATACTGGATCCGTACGATGCCATGGGCTTCCAACTCGCGTAGCGCGCGGTTCACTACTTGCCGCCGCACGCCGAGCAGCGTTGCGATCTCATCTTGCGACAGTTTGACGTCGCCAGCAGTGCAGGAAGGGATATTGCGGGCCATGAATGAGCGCAGAAGATCGGCAACCCGCTCGCGTGTGGAAAGCATGGTTGCGCTTTCGTGGCGCCAAAGTGCCTCGCGGTACCGACGATCCAAGGCGGCGAACAGGCCGATTGCGAGCCGTCCATCGCTGTAGACAAGTTGGCGCAGCACATCGGCCGGGATCCTCACCAGCGTTGTCGGCTGCTTGCAGGTTGCCGTATAGATGAACGGCGAGTTCGTCAGTGCCGGCCCGATCCCATGGAAGTCCCCGGCGAAATACAACCAGGAGGTATACACGCTCCCTGATGTCGATACGCGGGACAGTTGAATTGATCCGGCTGCAACAAGGTAAAGGTAATCAGCGGTCTCTCCTGACCGCTTGACGCAGGCATTCGCCTCCATCGCTACGACGTCGGCAGCGTCTATAAGCCGTGTGATCGCAGTCGCGGGCCAGTGGGCAAAGAGTTCGGACTGCGTGACCGCTAGCCGGGCGACGATATTGCTCATGTGCGGGTGGCGAACTGGAGGGTGGAGGGCGTAGGGCGGTGCTTCTTTATCAGGAACTCGAAGGCCGCCAGCGTCGCTATAATTTTTTCTGTTCTTTAATGGACCATGTTGCGAAGAGATTTGCTCCATTTCTGTGCTGTGTCCATGTTGTCTCGCACAGCCTGCATTGATGCTCCTGCGCTTCCGAAAGTACGCTACCGCCAATGAGGCGAAAATATTTCCCGGAGACCGGGCGCAGTGACTCATGGCCGCTGGTGCGGCGCGAATCGGCATGAAGATCTTCGCAGCGCTTGCAAAGTGCAGCCTCCGGCAAAGCTGCGCCGGACCAGCCACCTTCAGTGACGCAGCCATGGAGCATAGGTGATCTCATCGGGGTGAGTGCGCCGTTTGTCGGTACATCGGCTGGTTCTGCTCTCGGTGACACGCCGCTCCTGTGATTCTGCATGCGACGAATCGCAGCCCAGTACAGAATTCTTATCGCATCGCAACCGGTGTCCAAGGCCGCCACCCTGCAACGTTCACCATGGTGGCGTAGGGAAAGACCGAATTCCGCTGCCGACGCAAAGCAGATGACCCGTTCACGAGCATTGGCCCGGTTGATACGCTCATCAATGAGCGTAGCGGCATACGCCACATAGTCGGCATCGCCATGGCGAGCCCATTCCATGGCCAGAACGGACACTTGCCGGGTCATTTCGCGGACCTCCTTGTGTAATTTGGACAAGGTGGCAAATAGTCCTCTGCCCGTTTTAGTCTGGTTTGGCATGACAGTTGTCCGGCATTTTTCCATTATCCGGTCGGATGAATCCGAGCCCGCATTGCAATTCCCGCTATTTCTCCATTCGGCGTGCGTCCACTTGCCGGACACGCCACTCGGAAACCCGGCAACCGAACGCCTTGCCAAACCATCGGGAGAATGCGCTCAGGGATGTGAATCCGAGCAATGTCGCAACCTCCGAGAGCGGTCGTTCAGTATTCGCGATGTAGCGGACCGC
>JACXTT010002156.1_pt1 | contig 31547 bp, 33 predicted proteins | sample 9270951 | NCBI WGS metagenome assembly JACXTT01 (sample SAMN15532306, study PRJNA645909) | rock metagenome | isolation source: weathered quartz diorite | place: Puerto Rico | collected 2017-06-21
TCGCGCTTAAAGAAACTACGCGCGGAGACCGGCTTCCGCTGGATTGCGACGGCACATCAACGCGACGATCAGGCCGAGACGATCCTGATGCGCCTCATGACCGGCAGCGGTCTCGCCGGATTGCGCGGGATTCACCCCGTGCGTGGCGACGGAGTCATCCGCCCGATGCTCCACGCGAGGCGCGCCGAGGTGAATGAGTTTCTCCGTGAACGCGGCATCGTTCCGCGAGTCGACAGCACGAATGCAGATCCCCGCTTCCTTCGCAATCGCGTTCGCGCGCTGCTGCGCGAATTGCCGGAATCGGTCTCGGAGAATCTCGCCACGATCGCGGCGCAGGCACAGGCTCAGTGGCGGATCACCGAAGCCCTGCTTGATGAATTCGACGTCGAAGCAAGCGCTGACGAGACCCGATTCCTGCGTTGGCCCGATGATCCATGGCTGAGGCAGGCGCTCCTGCTGCGCCATATCCGAAGACTCGATCCCCATTCGCGCGACGTGTCCGCGAACGATCTCGAGCGCCTCGCCGCCACACAAAAGAGGACGAGCGTCACGAGCGAGCTCGAGCTCGAAGGCAACGTGCTTCGAAGAAGAAGGACGAAAGCGGCCGCACCGTTCGAAATCGAAATGAAGGCAAACGAATCGCGCTACATCGAAGAGATCGATTCCACGATCTCCATCTCCGCGTCTCCGCGCATCCGCGTGAAAACACAACCCTTCCAATTGCCGGAAGGTGCGAATCCCACCTTCACGGTCCGCAACCGAAGGCCGGCAGACCGCTTCCGTCCGCTCGGCATGCCGCGCGAGAAAAAGCTGAAGGATTTCCTCATTGATCGTAAAATCGCGGTCGAGGTTCGGGACCGCATTCCACTCCTCGTCTGGAACGGGGAGATCGTCTGGGTTGCGGGAGTCGAAGTCTCGGATCGATTCAAGGTGACGGACCCCGCTGGTGAGCGGTTCGAAGTGTGGTTGGAGCGTGCCGGTGCGTCAGTCGAAACCGAAGATCAAGAGGGCCTTCACAGCTAAGACGATCGCCAAGCGGATCGACGCGTTGGGCAAAGCCATTCGCGAAGATGCCGGCGACGGCGAGGTCTTCCTTCTCGGCATCCTCAAGGGCTCGAGCTGCATGCTCGCCGACCTGATGCGCGTGATCCGGGGCGAGGTCGCGTATGGCTACATCGACGTGATTCGCGATCTCGCCGATACCGACACCGCAGCCGCACTCGAGATCGACTTCATCAGCTTCACGGAAATCGAGCGGCGCAACGTCTACGTCCTGAAAGATGTCGTGTCGACCGGTGTCATCGAGACGTATCTCCTGAATCAGCTACGGCAGCACAACCCGACGAAGCTGCATCTCGTGGCGCTGCTCGATCGTCCTGATTTGCGCACCGTCGAGCTCGAGACCGATTATCACCTCTTCAAAGTGGGCGACGGCTCGTTCGTCGGCTACGGCCTCGAGAACAACGGCCGCTTCGGAAACCTCCCCTACATCGGCCGCCTGTCGTGAGCTCCACGGTCAAGACTGCGATCCTCTGGGTCGTGATCATCGTGCTCGTAGTGCTGCTCTCGCAGCTCTTCGCGACGAAACCAGGGAATGTCATTTCATACAGCGAGTTCCTGGAGCGCGTGAGCGGCAACGCAGTTCAGAGTGTCGAAGTCAGTGGAACCGAGGTGCGCGGCAGGACGAGGGCGGATGCGACTCACGCCTCCTTCACGTTCTACACACGGATTCCTGCGGGCTACCCACCAACGTTCGACTTGCTGAGAGCGCACAACGTCGATATCACGATCGAGCGAGAACCCTCGACCGTGATTCAAGCAATCGTGAGCTGGGCGCCCATGCTCTTCCTCGTGGGACTGTGGATGCTCGTGAGCCGGCGGCTACGAAACCGGGTTGGGACCTGACGCCACCGCGACCCCGCCCAGATAAACCCGACCGTTTCCGTTCCGTATGACTCTCCTGTGCTCAGATTAGAATTTCCACCCCACCTCATTCGTTCAAAACGCTGTAGTGTACGAGTGGCACGGCGGAAGCATCGCCGTTGCGCTTTGGAGGCCAATCGTTGAATTCCACCGTCAAGACCGCGCTCCTCTGGCTGGTCATCATCGTCCTCGTAGTCTTGCTCTGGCAGCTCTTCAATCAGAATCACAGCGCCGAGCAGATGACGTACAGCACCTTCATCGACAAGGTGAATCAGAACCAGGTCGACAAGGTCACCATCCAGGGCGATGAGATTACGGGCGAGCTGAAGGCCACCACGCCTTCGGGCGTGAAGCGCGAGTTCCATCTCACAGGTCCCACGAATTACCCGGCTCTTTACGATCTCCTCAAGCAGCACAACGTCATGATGGAGTTCAAGCCGCAACAGAACGGCACCATCATCCAGGCGCTGCTCGGCTGGGCTCCGATCCTCTTCCTCATCGGCCTCTGGATCTTCTTCATGCGCCAGATGCAGGCTGGCGGAAACAAAGCTCTCTCGTTCGGCAAGTCGAAAGCGAAGCTCCTCTCGGGCACCGCCAAAAAGGTCACGTTCAAGGACGTGGCGGGTGTCGACGAAGCGAAGCTCGAGCTCCACGAGATCATCGAGTTCCTCAAAGAGCCGCAAAAATTCACCAAGCTGGGCGGCAAGATTCCGAAGGGCGTCCTGCTCATGGGCCCTCCGGGAACGGGCAAGACGCTGCTCGCGCGGGCCATCGCAGGCGAAGCGAACGCGCCGTTCTTCTCCATCTCCGGTTCCGACTTCGTCGAGATGTTCGTCGGCGTTGGTGCGTCGCGCGTGCGCGATCTGTTCGAGCAGGGCAAGAAGAACGCGCCGTGCATCATCTTCATCGATGAGATCGACGCGGTCGGGCGTCATCGCGGCGCCGGCCTCGGCGGTGGTCACGACGAGCGCGAGCAGACGCTGAATCAGCTGCTGGTCGAAATGGACGGCTTCGAGTCGAACGACGGCGTCATTCTCGTCGCAGCCACGAACCGTCCCGACGTTCTCGATCCCGCGCTGCTCCGTCCCGGCCGCTTCGATCGCCGCGTCGTCGTCGATCTCCCCGACCTCAAGGGCCGCGAAGGCATTCTCCGCGTACACACGCGCAACATCCCGCTGTCGGAAGATGTCGATGCGAGCGTGATCGCGCGAGGTACGCCGGGCTTCAGCGGTGCTGATCTCGCGAACCTCGTCAACGAAGCCGCGCTGAACGCCGCGCGTTACGACAAGAAGAAAGTGCAGATGGTCGACTTCGAGTTCGCCAAGGACAAGGTCCTGATGGGCGTCGAGCGCAAGTCGATGGTGATGAGTGATTACGAGAAGCGGAACACGGCCTATCACGAAGCAGGTCACACGATCGTCGCCGCAGTGATTCCCGCCGCCGATCCGCTGCACAAAGTCACGATCATTCCGCGTGGCCGCGCATTGGGCGTCACACAACAACTGCCAACGGAAGACAAGTACTCCTATTCGAAGCGCTATCTCGATGCGCGTCTCGCCGTCATGATGGGTGGGCGCATCGCCGAAGAGATCTTCATCGGGGAGATCACGACGGGCGCAGGCAATGACATCGAGCGTGCCACGGCGACCGCACGCCGCATGGTGTGCGAGTGGGGTATGTCGGATCTCGGCCCCGCGACCTTCGGCAAGAAAGAAGAAGCGATCTTCCTCGGCCGCGAGTTCGCGCAGCATCAGGACTATTCGGAAGCGACGGCCATCGAGATCGACAAGGAAGTGCGCCGCATTCTCGACAAGGCGTACAAGACCGCGACCGACATCATCAGCGCCAACAAAACCGCTCTCGACAAAATCGCGCGCGCACTCCTCGAGCGCGAGACCCTCGAAGGATGGGAAGTCAATCAGATCCTCATCAACGAGACCGGAACGGACTACATGAAGTTGAAGGAGTACTACCCCGAGGAGAGCGGCGAGAAGATGACGATCGCACCGGGCACGGGCCAGTCGACGGACGTGCAGGCGCCCGTCCCCCAGCCGCCGCCCACCCCCGCCCCCGCCCGCAACGTGTAGGACAGGCGCCCCCGCCTGTCCTCCTCCTCGGCGCCCTCGCCTGTCGCACCCTCACGACAGGCGAGGGCGCCTGTCGTACACTCGGACGCAATGTCGCGCAAGCGCGTCTACGTCGCTTACACCGGCGGCACCATCGGCATGAAGCGTACCCGCAACGGGTACGAGCCGAAGACCGGCTATCTGCAGCAACAGATGGAAGGGATTCCGGAGCTTCGCCACGCGTCGATGCCTTCGGTTACGGTCCACGAATATGCTCCGCTGCTCGACTCGTCGAACATGACACCGCGACAATGGCTGGAGATCGCGCGCGACATCGCCGAGCATTACGACGACTACGATGGCTTCGTCGTCGTGCATGGCACGGACACGATGGCGTACACCGCATCGGCGCTTCCCTTCCTCCTCGGCAGCCTGGCGAAGCCAGTCGTCATCACCGGCTCGCAGATTCCGCTCTGCGAAATTCGCAATGACGGACGCGAGAACCTCATCACATCGCTGATGATCGCGTCGGGATACGCGATCCCTGAAGTGTGTCTCTATTTCGGAGGGAAGCTGTTGCGCGGCTGCCGCTCCGTGAAGGTCAGCGCATCGGGTTTTGCTGCGTTCGATTCACCGAACTACCTTCCGCTCGGCGAAGTCGGAATCGATATTGCGATTCGCTGGGAGCTCGTGCGGAAGCCGAGGCGCGTGAAGAAGGTAGAGGTTCAGGAACTGGGAACGCCGGTGGTGAGCGCTCTGCGACTGTTTCCCGGAATCTCCCACCAGCATGTGCGCAACGTGCTCCGTCCGCCTCTCCAGGGTCTCGTACTCGAGGCATATGGCGTCGGCAACGGTCCGGATCAGGATGCGAACTTCATCGATGCTCTGTCCGATGCGACCGCGCGCGGCGTGGTGATCGTCGACTGCACGCAATGTCTGGAAGGACGCGTCGATCTTTCCGAGTACGCGGCGGGCTCAGCGCTCGCGCGCGCCGGAGTCATCAGCGGTTTCGACATGACGGCGGAGGCAGCGCTCGCGAAGCTCTACTATTTGTTCGGACGGGGGGACTCACCGGCGCGGGTCAAACGTGAGATGCAGCGCGATTTGTGCGGTGAGCTGACGCGTTGAACCCGGCGCGCGCCATGCACTATCTGCAAGTGTGCCGCGCGTTCTTTTCACGCTTCTGGTCCTGATCGCCATGCCGCTTCTTGCCGATGTGAGCGACGAGCAAATGGTGGCGCAGTTGCGCGCGCACGGAAAACGGATCGAGCGAGCGCGTGGCGTGCTCTGGTTCGATGAAAAGCAGCTCTCGCCCGCGGTCGCGAACGAGTTTGCATCGCAACTCTCCAGCGGCGTCGATGAGATCGAAGCAGTCCTCCACGACAAGTACGATGCGCGCCACTTCGGGCAGGCGAAGATCGAGTGCTTCGTGTCGTCCGACGCCGGACCTTCGCATGCGTACATGGGACGCAAGCCGTACTTTTTCGTGACGCCGGAGCGCGTCAACGCGCGCGAGGTTCCCTATCGTCACGAGCTGACGCACATCGTGGCGTGGTGGAGTTGCGGCAAGGCGTTCTGGCTGCAGGAAGGCTTCGCCGACTACGTGAGCACCGAGGCGAGAACGCGGTTCCCGCACGAACCGGCGTATGACATGAATGTCTTCAATCCGAAGAATGAGGACATCGACGAAGTCGCGTCACGCAGCGCGAAGGCGCAACGCGCGGAGAAGATGCTGTCGCTGATCGGAGCTGACGCGACGCCGGTCTCCGGCTGGCGCCGCCGCGCATTCGACGCGATCTTCGACGACCGTGAGATCGCGGCGCCGGCGTTCTACAACCTCTCGCATTCGTTCACGAGATTTCTGATTGGACGTGTGGGGTTGTCGAGCCTGGAAGCGGCGTGCCGTGCGTGGAAACCGAGCCGCTCGATTGGGCGCCGGGCTGGCGAACCGATGGGGCAGTTGCGATCGGAATGGCTCGCGACAATCGGAGAACGGGCGTCTCGCCCGCATTGAGACGTCCGCTCTCCACCCTGTAGACAACCATACAATCCTCCTGTGCCAAAGAAATCCGTTCTCTTCTCCTGTGTCGAGTGTGGCGCGCAGTCGCCGAAATGGATCGGGCGCTGTCCCGAGTGCAATGCGTGGAACTCCTACGCGCAGGAAGAGCGTGGCGAGCCAGCGCGCGCGAATGCGCTCAGCGTGAGCGGCGGCCCGTTGCCCATCAGCGCGATCGAAGCGGACAGTGCGCCCCGCATCTCGACGGAGCTCCCGAGTCTCGATCGCGTCCTAGGTGGCGGACTCGTGATCGGGGCCGTCACACTCGTCGGAGGCGAGCCTGGCGTAGGCAAGTCGACGCTGCTGCTGCAGGCCGCGCAGCAACTGGCGCAGCATGGGCCGGTGCTCTACGTCTCGGGCGAAGAGTCGCCGCGCCAGATCGCGCTGCGCGCACGCCGTCTCGGCACGACATCCGATGAGATCCGCATCTTCACCGAGACTTCCGTGGAGAAGATCATCGCGACGGTCGAGAAGCTCCACCCGGTCGCGGTCATCGTCGATTCGATTCAGACCGTGCACACGGTCACCAATGACTCTACGCCCGGTAGTGTCGGCCAGGTGCGCGACTCTGCCGGCTCCCTCATGGCCGCAGCCAAACGCCTCTCCATCCCGATCTTCCTCATCGGCCACATCACGAAGGAGGGGACGATCGCAGGTCCGAAATCGCTCGAGCACATCGTCGACACCGTTCTCTACTTCGAAGGCGAGAAGTTTCAGAACTACCGCGTGGTCCGCGCCTACAAGAATCGTTTTGGGCCGGTGAACGAAGTCGCGATCTTCGAGATGCACGACGATGGTCTCGAAGAAGTGCCGAACCCTTCAGCCGCACTGATCTCCCAACGCAGCGCTGCACCCGGCTCCGCAATCGTCGCCGCGGTCGAAGGGACACGTCCCCTGCTCATCGAGCTGCAGGCTCTCGTCTCAACGACGCACTTCCCCTCCCCCCGCCGCATGGCGATGGGGATCGACTCGAATCGTGTCACTCTGCTGCTCGCCGTGCTGGAGCGCAAAGGCTGCGGCAACTTCGCGCAGCACGACGTCTACGTGAACATCGCTGGCGGACTCGCGATCGATGAACCGGCGCTCGACCTCGGAATCGTTGCCGCAGTGCTCTCCTCCCAGCGCAATCGCGCGCTCCCTTTCGATCTCGCCATCTTCGGCGAAGTGGGACTCCTCGGCGAGATCCGCAGCGTCTCGCAAGCCGACCTGCGCGCGCGCGAGGCGGCGGCTCTCGGCTTCCGCCGCGTCATCCTCCCGCAGGCGAACGCGGCCGAAATTCGCGCGGATATCGAAGTCCTCCCAGTGAGGAAGATCGAAGAGTTCACAGAGATCGCCTTTACATCCTGAGCTTGGTTATTTACACTGCAGCCGAATCCGGTTCTTATGGTTTTGGGACGCGCTCGCAGTGGGTGGGATGGCCGGTTAGCGGCCATGGCCGCTGCGTTATTGCTTTCCAGCTGCGCTTCTCTTCCTCTCGTTCCAAAGATCTCCACTCCTGCTCCGGCGCCAATCGTCCATTCGGACGATGACGATTTCAGCGAGCTGATCGCGCAGATGCGCGCTGATCTCAACCGATATACATCGCGCGAGATCGTCCGCAAGCCGACGATCGCCCCGCAGATGCAGACCGCCAAAGCACGCGATCGCGAGTTCGCAGAACGCGCTCAGGCGCTCTTCTCTCCGCTCTCACGCGCCGCGTTGCGGATGCCGGTCGTCGGCATCAGTCCCGCGGATCTCGACGACTCATGGCACGCTCCGCGCGATGGGGGCTCGCGGCTTCACAAGGGCATCGACATCTTCGCGCGGCGAGGCACAGAGGTCGTCGCGGTTACGGACGGCATCATCAGCTACGTCGGCGATCAGCCGAAGGGCGGCCACTGCATCTGGCTGACGACCGAGAACGGCTCCTCGTTCTACTACGCACATCTAGACCACTGGGCCGCCGGAATCTACGAGGGAATGGAAGTCCAGAGCGGCGATCTCCTCGGATACGTCGGCAACACGGGCAACGCGGTGAGCACGCCTCCCCACCTGCACTTCGCCGTCAATCAGAACGATGAGATGGTGAATCCGTATCCGATCCTCACCCAGGCCGTGCTGACCAGGACTGCGCATGCGCACGTCGAGCTCGGCGGCGGCTTCGGCACGCATTAGGAGTGAGAACAAGGAGCGCAGCTCGCCCGATCAGGCGAGCCAGCGTATCGGCACTCCGATCGCGCGCAACGGTTCGACGACGAACGCGCGCTCTTTCGCGCGAGGATGTGGCAGCGTGAGCTCACGCGTGCGCATGCGCACAGCGTCGTAGACGATGAGGTCGAGGTCGATCGTGCGCGGCGTGTTGTGCCCATGTCTCACGCGTCCGAGGCGCGTCTCGATTGCCATGAGAGAACGCAGAAAGTCGAGCGGCTCGAGACGCGTCCAGCCCGCGATGGCCATGTTCAGATAATCAGGCGGCGGTGCATCGACGGGCTTCGTCTCGAGAATCGGGCTGACGCGCACGATGCGCATCACCTCGTGCAGTGCATGCAATGCGCGGCGCAGATTCAGCGCGCGATCGCCGAGGTTGGAGCCGAGCGCCACGACGACGGTTTTCATGTGGAGAGCGGGCGTCTCGCCCGCAGTCGCTGGCCGTCTCGGCCGGCGACCCATTCAGGTGCCGAAAGCCGACGAGCGAGACGCTCGCCGGCTGCGGGCGAGACGCCCGCTCTCCTATTCATCGATGCTCACGTCGTTGGGCAGCTCATCGACATCATCCGCTTCGTGCGGGAAGTACGTTCTCAGCTGCTCGCCCGCCGATGTAATCGCTCCGACGATTCCTTCGGTAAATTCGCCGTTCTTGAATCGAATCGTCAGCTTTGCTGCGATCTCGTTCCAGAATCCGGCGGGAACGGCGTCATCGATCCCTTTGTCGCCGAGGATCACAAACTGATTTTCTTCTGATGCGATGAAGAGCAGTACACCGTTCCGCATCGCGGTCTTCGTCATCCCCAGCCGCTCGAATGTGCGTTCTGCGACGTTGCGTGCCTCGTCTCCGGCCTTCGGCTGCACGTGCACGCGGATCTCGCCCGACGTGCGGCTCTCCGCTTCGGAGATCGCATCGACGATGCGCTTCTGATCGAGTCTCGCGAGAAACTCCTTCTGTTCCATCACCAGCCTCCCGTCGCGCCGCCGCCGCCAAAGCTGCCGCCGCCGCCGAAGCCTCCGCCGCTGAAGCCGCCTCCTCCGCTGAAGCCGCCACCGCCACCGCCGAAGGTGATGCCGCTCCCACCGCCGCCGCCACTGAGGAAGAACATCGGCCAGAAGCAGCCGCCGCAGCCGCTGCGCCTGCGCGTGAGCATCGGCAGGATGAAGAAGATGACGATGAATGCGATGACGACGAGCCAGCCCACGTCGAAGCCGCCGCCGCGATCGCCGGAATCGCGATACGTCCGCTGTGCGGGTTGTTGGCTAACAATCCCCTGCACTCCGAGCTTCGTCCCGATCGCGTCGATTCCGGCGCTCAATCCGCCGGCGTAGTCGTTCTGCCGGAAGTGCGGTGCGATCGTGTTGCGGATGATGTCGGACGACGTTGAATCCGTAATCTTTTCCTCGAGCGGATAGGAAACCTCGAGGCGGATCTTGTGCTCTTTGACGAATACCGTCAGCAGCAGTGCACGATCTTCCTGCTTCGATCGCCACACTTTCCACCGTTCCGCGCAACGAATCGTGAAGTCGGCTGGATCCTCGCCGTCCAGTGTCGGGAAGACATACACCATGAAGCGCACGCCGCTCTGCTGCTCGAACGAGTGCAGCTTCTGGTTGAGCTGTTCGGTATCGCTGCCGGTAACGACACCGGCGGCATCCGTGAACCAGTTCTTCGGCTCGGGAGGAACGTCGAGCGCGGACGCTCTCCCGGCGATCGCGAGGAGGAGTACGGCGAGGCGGAGCGCGCGGCTCACGATCCTCGCCTAGTGGGAAGTCGCCGGAGCGCTCGTCGTCGGGTTGAAGTCGAACTTCACCTTCGGCGGCTCGCTGCTCCCGGTGACGCCCTTGAAGTACTCCCTCTTCTGGAACCCGCTCATGCCCGCAACCATGCTCGCCGGAAACTTGAGGATGTAGGTGTTGTAGAGCTGCGCTGCCTCGTTGAAGCGGCGACGCTCGACGGAAATGCGATTCTCAGTTCCCTCGAGCTGCGACTGCAGCTGCAGGAAGTTCTCGTTCGATCGTAACTCGGGATAGCGCTCGACCACGACGAGAAGGCGCGACAGCGCGTTCGAAAGTCCGGCCTGCGCCTGATCGAACTGCTGCATCGCTTGCGGATTATTCGGGATGTTTCCACCCTGGACCGTAACCTGTCCGACTTTGGCGCGCGCTTCCGTAATCTCGGTCAGCGTGGACTTCTCGAAATTCGCCGCGCCCTGCACCGTCTGCACGAGATTCGGAATCAGATCGAAGCGGCGCTGATAGTCATTCTCGACCTGCGCCCACTGCGTCTGAACGGCCTGATCGAGCTCGACGATGTGATTGCGAATGCCGACGAACCAGAGGCCGGCAACGACGGCAATGAACAGCACGAACGCACCAACCACGAGACAACCGAGCAGACCGCGGCTCATGACTAATAGTCCTCTTCTTCTTCCTCGTCGCCGTCTTCTTCACGATCGGCTTCGGGAACGATCTCCTCGTCTTCGTCGTCTCCGCCGCCGCCTCCGCTGCTTCCGGCCGATTCCTCAGGACCGAACTCCGGCTCATCGGCGACTTCCTCGACGACGCGGCGGCTACGATGGGAGGTAACGACAGGCGTGTCCTCGGCATCGCGCTGATCGGCGCCGCACTTCGGACACTTGGGCTCCGCCTTACCGAGGTCGTAGAACTTCGTGTGGCAGCTGTAGCACGTATATTTTTTTCCCAGCTCGGGCATTCGTCAGAACTCTCCCCAGATCAAAAGCGGCGACACGTTAGCACAAAATAGACGGCAGGCAACAGGCAGCAGACGGCAGGTTTGAACTCCAGATCCCGCTGTCTGCTGTCCGCTGCCTGCCGTCTCGTCTGCTATCTGCTGTGCGGTACGTTCGCCGCGGCGCGCGTCCCCGCATCGCCGGCCGTGCCGTTCACGCCCTTCGAACGCAGATCCGCCGCCAGCGTCGCGAGCTTCTGAGCATCGGGGAAGAGCTCCAGTGCCTTCTCCACTTGTGTATCGCCCTGCAGTCGGAACGGATACGACTCCTCGTATCCGAACTTCGCGGCAATGATCTCCGCCTTCAGCGAACGCTCGATGTACTTGTGATCGTCCGGCTTGCCGAGCGCATTGTGAATGTCCTCGAGCGGTGCGACATCTTTGTCCGCCGCGTAGTGCGCGAAGTCCTCGAGGATCTGCGGCGTGATCTCGAACGTCTCCTTCAGATCCGGATGCTTCGTCGCAAAGTCGAGTCCGTAGTTGAACAGCGCGCTGCGCAGATCGAGCAGCTGCGTCGTCCGCGTCAATGTCGGAGGTTTCACCATGACGTCCGGCGTAATGCCGCCGCCGCCGTAAACGACGCGGCCAGTGTCCGTCTTGAACTGCTTCCGGTCGCGAAGCGGAGCCTCCGGTGCATCGGCATCGCCTTCATCGGCAACGTAGTAATCGTAGAACGAGGTGTAGTCGCGCTGAATGTTGCGGCCAGAGGGTGTGTAGTACTTCGAGGTCGTGAGAGCGAGTCCCGCACCGTACTGCAGCGTGTAGACGCTCTGCACGAGTCCCTTACCCCAGCTCGTCTCACCGATGACGAGGCCGCGGTCGTGATCCTGAATCGCGCCGGCAACGATCTCTGACGCCGATGCGCTCCCGCGATTGACCAGCACCACGAGCGGCACTTCGAGATGATCGTGCTTGCCCGGAGCCGTATAGTCCTGCGCCGAATCTGCAGTGCGGCCCTTCGTGTAGACGATCATCTGTCCCTTGTCGAGGAAGTGATCGGCGACGCCGACAGCTGCATCGAGCAGCCCGCCCGGGTTCTGGCGAAGGTCGAGGACGAGCTTCTGCATCCCCTGCCCCTTCAGCTTGTCCACGGCTTCATCGAGCTCGCGTACGGTCGTCGAGGTGAAGTCCTTGATTCGGATGTAGCCAACGCCCGGACGGAGCATGAGTACATTCGAGATGGAATTCGTCGGAATTGCGGCGCGCACGATCGAGAGCGAGATCGGCTCCTTCATCCCATAGCGGACGATCTTGATGTGAACCGTCGAACCCTTCGGCCCCTTCAGTTTCTTGACGACATCATCGAGCGGAAGATCGTCCGTCGAGACGCCTTCGACTTCGGAGATCACGTCGCCGGCACGAATGCCGAGACGCGCAGCTGGCGTTCCTTCGAGCGGCGTAATGACGGTGACCTGATCGTTGCGCTTCGTCACGAGGATGCCGAGACCGTAGAACGATCCCTTCTGGCGATCCTGCATGTCGGAGTACTCCTTCGGCTCGAGGAACGACGTATGCGGATCGAGTGTCCGCACCATTCCGTCGATCGACGAGTAGACGAACTTGTCCGAGCCGATGTCTTCCGCTGAATTCGCGGTGACGGCGCTGAGCAGATCGGTATACTCTCGCATCCGCTTCTGCAGATCGCTCTGCATCGGCGAGCCGAAAAGTCGATTGCCGTACAATCCGCCGAACAGCGTTGCGCCAGCGATTGCTACGAGCAGCGTCAAAGAAAAGGTCCACTTGCGGTTGTTGATGAGCTTTGTCATGACGTTCTTTTTGTCGAGCTGTATCAAGGGGTAACTTCAATTATAGGGTGGAGTATTCGCCGGCCCGCGACTGTTCACCCACAAGTCACGAGAGAAAGGCCTCACCGCATATGGGTCCCCTCGGTTTCCCTGAGCTGCTTTTGATTTTCATCGTTGCCCTGATCGTCTTTGGCCCCAAGCGTCTCCCAGAAATCGGTAAGACCCTCGGCAAGGCACTCGGCGAGTTCAAGAAGGCGTCCGACGAGTTGAAGAACACCATCGAGCGTGAAGTCCGCGCCGAGGAGCTCAAGCAGTTGACCACGATGCCTTCCATCACGCCGCTCGAGCACGTATCAAGGACTGAGCCAGCCTCCACGCAGACTGTAACGGTCGAGAGCAAGCCGGCGGCGGAGACTCCCCTCGATCCGCCAGCAGCCGGATAGCCGAATGGAATCGACTGCCGCGCCGAATCTCGATTCCTCCGAATCGACCAGCGACCAGGACCTGCCGAAGATGACGTTCCTCGAGCATCTCGAGGAGCTTCGCAAGCGGCTGCTGCATTCAATCCTCGCCATCACTTGCGGATTCTTTCTCTGCTGGTGGAAGGCGGAGGCGATCTACGCCTGGATTCAGGCGCCGCTGACGCAGTTCCTGCCGAAGGACAACGCGCAACTCGCCTACACGCGGCTGACCGCGCCATTCTTTCTCTACATGAAGGTCGCGTTCTTCGCGGGCCTCTTCGTCGCGTCGCCGTTCATCCTCTTTCAGCTCTGGCTCTTCATCGCGCCGGGACTCTACTCACGCGAGCGCCGTTACGCGGCGCCATTCATCATCTTCGCATCGCTGTTCTTCATCGCTGGCGGCTACTTCGGCTACCGGTGGATTCTCCCGGCCACGTGCAGGTTCTTCGTGGAGACGGGCAAGCAGTTCAAGCAGGTCGTCACGATCGACGACTACTTCTCATTCGCGAGCACGATCATTCTGGCGGCCGGGCTCGTCTTCGAGACGCCGATCCTGATCTTCTTCCTCGCGCGGCTCGGGATCGTCACACCTGCGTTCCTGCTGCAGAAAGCGAAGTACGCGATCGTGCTCGCCTTCATCATCGCGGCGATCGTGACGCCGACGCCGGACATGGTCACGCAGACTGCGCTCGCCGTTCCGATGATCGTCCTCTACTTCCTCGGCATCGGCATCTCGTACGTGTTCGGCAAGAAGCACGACGCGTGACGTCCTCGCACACGATCGTCGTCGAGACGCTGATCCAGGCGCCAATCGAAATCGTCTTCGACCTGTCGCGTGACATCGATGCGCATATGCGCTCTGCTTCGTTTTCCAATGAGCGCGTCGTACCGCCGGGACGAATGGCAGGCCTCCTCGTAGAGGGAGACATCGTGACGTTCGAAGGGCGGCACTTCGGCTTGCGCCAGCGCTTCACCGTGAAGATCACTTCGATGGACAAACCGTCGCGCTACGTGGATGAAGCATCGCACCCCGCGTTTCGGCACCTCGAGCACATTCACGAATTCGAGGAACGGGATGGCGCGACGCTGATGCGCGACACCCTGCGCTACGAATCATGCTTTGGTGCGATCGCGGGATGGTTCCTGCGGCGATTCGTCGTAAAAAAACAGCGCGCGCTGGCGGAAGCCGGGGCTCTCGCCCACGCTCCCTACATCGCCTGAACGACGGTCTGTACCAGATCGAGATCGATCTGCTCGCCGAGATACTTCCAGATTGCGAGCGCCTCACGCTTGTGCATGACCGGGCGGTCCTGCTGCACAAGCGAGAGCTTCGCCTGCTCATAGTATTTCTGCGTATCGTCGGCCGACTTCGCGAGGCGGTTGAATGCCTGCTGAATCATCAGCAATTGCTCGGGCGAGTATTTCGGTTTTGCCGGCTCTGCGGCAGGAGCGACGTAGCCCTTCTGACGCTCGGCGAATGCCAGGCGCTTGCGCTCCATCGAATCCTTGTCGGCACGGCCAAGCGTGCGAATCAGACGGCCGAGGAATCCGAGCGTTTCACCGGAGGCATCGAGAATCGAAAGACCCGAACGATAGAGCAGCTTCCCCTTCTCGTTCGCCGTGTTCGACAGTTTGCTCCAGACGACCTTCGCGCGAAACGAAGTGTCTTCTTTCAGCGCATCGGACGTCATGCGCACGGACGAGCTGCTGCCCACTTTGAATGCTTCGGCATGCTCGACCAGCAGGCCGCCACCGCTCAGGTTGACGACACGCATCTCGACGCCGTTGAAGACGGCAGGAAGCGGATCATCAAAGAAGAACCGCGGGTGTTTGCGGAGATTTGCGACTTCGACAGAACTCATGGCTGAGTTCGCGGAAACCAAGGCGGAAAGAAATCTCTTCCCTCTGACGAATTTTTAACGTTCTACCTCGAAATCCGCCGTAATCGTGGGGAGCGCCTCATTGAAAATCAGCACCGTTTCCGCGATCGGAAACAGGACCGTGTGATTCCGGCTCTGCACGTCGAGGATGACCTCGTAATGGTGCTCGCCGACCGCGACCAGAGTGCCGGCTTTCCCCTTGATCTCGAGCGTACGGTTGAAGACCGAAACCTTCGCCGGTATGTCCATGCGGCGGAAGATACACGACGCAAACTAAAATGGCGAGCGCCTGAGCGCTCGCCATCTCGAGATACGACGTGTCTTACTGCTTCTTCGCGGGCGGTGCGTCGGCCTTCGGAGCCGCGGCAGGTTCCGCCGGCTTCGGGAAATACGACTCACTGAATGTGACCTTCGACTTCATCGCGTCGAGCGCGGCGCGCAGCTTCGCGTCCTTCATGGTCTTCTCGATCGACGGGCGGACAGTCTCGAACGGAGTGGATCCGTGCGACTGCACCTGAATCACGTGATAGCCATACTGCGTGCGGACCGGCGGGGTGATCTCGCCAACCTTCGCTTCGAACGCAGCCTTCTCGAACTCCGGCACCATCTGACCGTGACTGAACGAGCCGAGGTCACCACCTTGCGCGCCGGAGCCGGTGTCATCCGATTCCTTCTTCGCGAGATCCTCGAACTTCGCGCCGGCCGCAATCTGCTTGCGGATGTCTTCCGCTTTCGCCTTTGCCTCGTCTTCCGTCAGCTCCTTCTTGCCGGTCTGCGCGGCGGGGCTGCCCTTGAAAGCGATGAGGATGTGCCGTGCCTTCACTTCTTCGTACTCGTTCTTGTGCGATTCGTAGTAGCTCTTCAGCTCTTCGTCGCCCGGCTTCATCGCCGCTTCCATCTTCTTCAGCTCGGCTTGCGCGATGAGGTTCTCTTTCATCAGCGTTAGCTGCGAGACGACTTCAGGATCCTTGTCGAGGCCCGCCTTCGCACCCTCGGCAGAAAGGAGCTTCATCCGGACATAATCCTCCGCGAACTGCCGCTTCCCTGCGCCCATCGCGAACTGCTGGTATTCGGCAGGCAGCGATTTGAGCGCGAGCTCGAACTCCGACTTGTGCACCTGGACGCCATCCGAGGACATGATCACCGGATCCGAAGCTTCAGCTACCGGTGCTGCCGGCGCGGCCGCCGGCTTTTTCTCCTCCGCAGTCGCCAGTGATGCAGCGAGCGCGAGAGCCATGAAAGTGATGCTCGTTTTCTTCACAGATTCTCCTTAGTGATTGCCGGTCTTGGAACGAGAGATGGAAACGGGGAAGGAGTGGTGGGCATTCCGAAATGGGTGTACGACAGGCGCCCTCGCCTGTTCTTCGTCAAACCGACAGGCGAGGGCGCCTGTCCTACACCTACAATCTCGCCACAGCTGTCGCGATCCTCCCCACCCCTTCTTTGATCCTCTCCATCGAGGTCGCGTACGAAATCCGGATGAACCCGTCAGCGCCGAACGCCAGACCAGGCACAACCGCAACGCGCGCTTCATCGAGCAGGAAGCTCGCGAAGGATTGCGAATCCTGGATCCCGCTTCTGCCGAAGAAGCCGCGCACATCGGGAAAGACGTAGAACGCACCATCTGGATCCGCGCAGCAGATGCCGTCGATCGCATTGAGCGCCGGCACGAGATACGCGCGCCGCTCGCAATACGCTTCGTACATCCGCTTCACTTCCTCCTCGGAACCATTCAACGCTTCGACCGCCGCGGCCTGCGCGATCGAGCTCGGATTCGACGTGGAGTGACTCTGAATCTTGCCCGTGGCGTTGATCAGGTCCGGATGCGCTACCGCATAGCCGAGGCGCCAGCCGGTCATCGCGAACGTCTTCGACATCGAGTTCACCACGATGATCGTCTCCGGATACTCGTTGAACCAGCGAATTGCTGACGAATGCTTCACACCGCCGTAGACGAAGAACTCGTACGTTTCGTCGAACAGGAGGAATACGCCGCGCGCGACACACCATTCCACGATCTTCCGCAGTTCGGATTCTTCGATGACTGCGCCCGTCGGATTGCACGGTGAGTTGACGATCACTCCGCGCGTCTTCTCCGTCGCAACCGCTTCGATCGACGCGAGCGTCGGTCGGAAACGATTCGCTGCTTCCGTTTCGGCGAAAACGGGAGTGCCGCCGGCGAACTGGACCTGGTCGGGAAAGCTCACCCAGTAGGGTCGTGGGATGATGACCTCATCCCCCTCTTCGACGAGCGCGAGCGCGAGATTGAAGAGCTCCTGCTTCCCACCAGTGCCGGCAATCACATGCTCCGCGCGGATCGCAGTTCCATAGCGCCGGTTGTAGCGATTCGCGATCGCATCACGGAGTGCCTTCGTGCCGAGCGCGCTCGTATACTTCGTCAGCCCGCGATCGATCGCGTTCTTGCCCGCAGCCGCAACGGACGGCGGCGTCGGAAAATCCGGCTCACCCGGACCGAAATCGACGATGTCCAATCCCTGCGCGATCAACTCGTTCGTCTTGTTGAGCACAGCGAGAGTCGGCGAGACCTGGATCTCGTTGACTCGCCGCGTGAGGCGGATCGAGCGGGAAAGGGGCGTCGTGGTCATCGTCTTCGCGTAGGAATCTATCACGCGAAGCGCCGGGCGAGCGTGTTGCGCAACGCCCTCCAGGCCGCCGGACTCTGACCGGAGAGCGCGATCTTCACGATCTCCACGCCGCACCACCCCAGATAGACCCAGATCATCGCCTCGCGCCAGCTCGGAACGACGAACTGCACGAGCCAGAAGACGAAGAGGATCAGCGCCTCGTGAAACTTCAGCTGCATGTTCAGCAGCAGCAGAAACCCGAGGAAGCTCTGGAGGATCGTGAGGAGAATTTCGTGACGCTGAAACTGGTCGAAGACGAGCGGCTGGACGTGTCCCGCACTGATCACGAAGAGCACGGGGATCATCGCCGAAAGAATGCTCCACTGGTTGATGTTCGACGACACCATGTTCATCAGCGCGACATTCGCCGTCCGCACTTTGCGCGCCCAGTAGAACGCGCTCAACTTCTCCGGAAACTCGGAGAGAAATGGTGCGACCCACTGCACGAAGACGAACGTGGAGACGCCGAGCGACGTGGCGATCGCCAGCATCGAGTCGAGAAAGGGATGCGCGGAGAAGAAGAGCAGCAGGCCGCCGACCAGAAACAGCGCCGTGATCGCAATGCCGCGGTTGCGTCCCTGCAGTTGCAGTACGCGCCGCGGCACGTAGCCCAGATCTTCGAGCGTCTCCTCCTCTTCCGCGATCGGCGGAATCTTCCACAACACGAAGAGGTACGCAAAGTACGAGAGCGACAACGGGATCGCATCCCAGATCGTCAGCGTCCCCTTCCACCAGATGAACGCGAAGTACGTGATCGGCAGCAGCAATCCCCACACTTCGACGGCGTGCTCGTCGTGCAGATCGATCGTGACGAACTTCTTGTTGTTGCGTTCCCAACCAAACGCTGCAGCAACGAAGTAGATCATCGGCCAGCCGAGGCCGACGAGGAGGCGGAGACTGCCGGTGAAGTTCGCGATCGCGAGATGCGTCTTCGTCGGATCTTTCCCTGCCTGCCACGCGATGACCGCTTCGACCGCGAATTCGGGAAGTGTCTGCAGCCAGGCGAGAATCGCGAGTGCGAGTCCCTGCGAGATCAGAAACTGCGCGGCCTCCGCCCCCCATGCGATGACGAACGCGGAGAGCAGTACCGCGGGAAAGGTCCAGAGTGCGGACCAGGCATTCGCGGTTGCAGCGGCAGCCCCTTTGAGCAGTTTCAGTATCATCGACGGCCGGAAGTCTAATCGATGGCCATGATCACCAGCAGGCACAATTCGCTCGTGAAACGAATTCGTGAAGCGATTCGCCTCCACGAGGATGAAATCGTGATCGAAGGGGTCAAGGCCGTCCAGGATGCAATCGCGCACGGCTGGAAGCCGCTCGAGCTGCTGCATCGCGGCGTCGACTTGTCGGATGACGTCTTCGACTCGCTCGCGGAGACAAAGACGCCGCAGAGCGTGATTGCGTTGTTCCAACGCCCTGAACCTGCGGCACTTTTCGCGCGGGAGGAGACGATCGTGGTCGCGCTCGACGGCGTACAGGATCCGGGAAACGTCGGCACGATCATCCGTCTCGCGGCCGCGTTCGATGCAGGCGCCGTCGCGCTGCTGCCCAACTGCGCCGATGCCTATTCACCCAAAGCGATCCGCGCATCCGTTGGCGCAGTGCTCAACGTATCGCTGGCACACGCGACTGCACAGGATCTTGTGCAGTCCGGCTGGCCGATCTTTGCCGCGGATGGAAGCGGCGAAGCGATTGAGCCGCCATCGCGCCGCGCGATTCTCGTCTTCGGAAGCGAAGGAAGCGGCGTCTCGGACTCGATCGCTCAGCACGCGCGGAAGATCGCGATTCGTACCTCGGGCCGAGTCGAATCGCTGAACGTCGCCGCAAGCGCCGCGATTTTGTTGTCGCAAAGCTACGTGCGCCGCTAGAGGAGTGTCTGCATTGAGGACCGTCCAGTGGGGCACAGGCGCGTCGCCTGTGCGCCTCGCGCCGTGAGAAGCGGCTACGATGCTCGCTTACATGGGAAAGCTCCTCATCGTCGGCACACCACTCGGCAACCTCTCCGACATGACGCCGCGCGCGATCGAAGCACTCAAGTCCGCGCGGCTGATCCTGTGCGAAGACACGCGGCACACGCGCAAGCTCCTCACCCACTTCGGCATCGATGTTCCCGCGGAGCGCTTCGATGAACATACCGAGGATGCGAAAGCGGCGGAGTTTGCGGAGAGGATCGCGCGGGGTGAGACGATTGCGCTGGTGAGCGATGCCGGGATGCCGCTCGTCTCAGATCCCGGTTATCGCATCGTGCGCATCGCGCGCGAGCGCGGCCTGACGGTCGAGCCGATTCCAGGTCCGTTCGCAGGAGTGCTCGCGCTCGTCGCATCAGGCATCGCACCGCTCCCCTTCACCTTCCTCGGGTTTCCTCCGCATCGGCACGAAGGACGTCTCGACTTCTATCGCAACGCGGTAGAGCTGGGACATACGACGATCGTGTACGAGTCACCGGAGCGCGTGGTCTCGTCACTCGAGGATGCACTCGAAGTCCTGGGCGATATCGAGGTGACGGTCGCGCGCGAGATGACGAAGATGCACGAGGAGTTTCTCAGCGGCACGATCAGCGAGGTGCTCGCGCGGCTGCGCGAGCGCGAGCGCGTGTATGGCGAGATCACGATCGTCTTCGGCGCGGCGAAGAAGCCGGGACACGCGGCCACGCATGAAGAGATCGTCGCGGAATTCGAACGCCTGCGCGACAGCGGCCTGCGGCGCAACGACGCGGTAAAGGCCGTGGCAGAAAAATTCGGACTGCGAAAAAACGACGTGTACAAGTTACTGCTGTCGTCGTGAGCGAAGCCGTCCGTGCTACAAAATCGCCTTCGAAAACTTCACGAAATAGTCGATCGCCGAAACGAGCGCGAACAGCATCACCACCCACAGCGCGAGCTCGGACATGAACTTGAACTCACCGAGCTGGTAGCTGAGGATCAGCAGCGAGATCGCGACGACCTGCGAGACTGTTTTCGTCTTGCCTAGTGGCGAGGCAGCGATGACGACGCCCTGCTGCGCGGCGATCGAGCGAAGTCCGTCGACGGCAAACTCGCGCCCGATGATGATCACGATCATCCAGGCGTGCGCGATCCCAAGCTCCACGAGGGAGATGAACGCGGCGGACATCAGCAGCTTGTCAGCCATCGGATCGAGGAGCGCGCCGAGCTTCGTGATCTTGTTGTAGCGCCGCGCGAAGTAACCGTCGAAGAAGTCGGTGATGGCGGCGAGGAGGAAGATCGCCAGTCCGGCGTACTCGCGTCCCGAGAACTTCGTCAGCAGCACGACGACGAGAAAGGGGACGAGGAAGATCCGAAAGAGTGTGAGTGCGTTGGGCAGATTCCAGATCTCGCTGGAGACCTGAGGGCTGGGCAGCGGCGCAGAGTCGACCACGATCGTGCTCTCAGGATAGCCGCTTTGCGGGGATGGTGGAATCATCGCACATTGGAATATCACTAAGGCGGTTGACATTCCTCAGGATGCCTCTAAAATCGCCATCCCTTTGTTGTTCCGAGTGCGAAAGTGGCGGAACTGGTAGACGCGCTGGTTTCAGGAGCCAGTGGTTAACAGCCGTGGGGGTTCGAGTCCCCCCTTTCGCACCAACCCTTCCTTCCCACCAGGCCACCCCATGGTTCATTCTTCATTCTGCATTCAATCCCCGAAAAGCAAAATGCAGAACGCAGCATGATGAATGATGAATTGAGAATTGTTGTGGCGCTTCGCGCGCTCTTCTTTTTGCTTGCACTCTCCGCGGTCAGCACCGCACACGCCGCGACCGTCGAGCAACTCGTCGCTGCATCGTTTCCCGCAGAGATCAAAGTCGACAACGCCGGCGAACCGCTGAGTGAAAGCAATCTCGATTCGTCCTACGTCTCGGCGGATCTCGATCACTCGGGACACCCACTCGTCGTCGCCGTCTACTCGAACGGCCATCGCGCTGCGTTGAGCATCCTTTCGCCGGATTCAGGCGCGATCGTTTCCACGACGACGTTCCGCGGCTTCGGCTATTCGCCAGACATCACGCTTCTCGACCTCGACCGCGATCTGCGGCCGGAGATCATCGTCACGTTTCATCATCCACGCGGAGGACCGCAGGCGTGGATCTTTCGATGGCACGACGCGAACCTTTCGGTTCTCGGCCTGTCGGCTGAAGACCGCTACAGCGATATCTTCGATCCGACGTTCATCGATGTGGACGGCGATGGCTCGCTGGATGTGCTCAGCTACCATCCGGGCACCGAACGGGGTTCGTACGATCTGTACTTGATGAAGGATGGCGATCTGGTCGATGAAGGCTTCGTGGACGAAGTCTTCTCGGCCCTTCGTGGGACAGGCAAATCGAGCGCGCAGACAGCTACGTTTCCCGCCGATGAGAATCGCTCGACGCGAAAATTGATCGTCGTCAACGGCGACGCGAATGGGAATCATCGAGCTGCCAGCGCTGTGGTGAAGATCAACGGGAGGACGATCATCTCGAATCGCAACCTGGATGCGACCGTGGGACGCGTGGAATTGCCCGTCCGTCTCCGCGCTGAGAACACTCTCTCGTTGCAACTCGAGGGCACCGATTCCGATGCGGAGATCACCGTCGTGGTCATGCTTGCGGGAGACGGCAGCAAGTGAGTCCGTTATTCTCCCCTCCGATGGAACGCACTTCGCACAATGGCATCAACCGGATGAGAGTGGCCGCTGCAACATTGCTCCTCGCGCTCGCTTGCTCGCGCGCGCCCGAGCAATCCGTGAAGCGCGAGGATCGCGCGCCTGCACCGAACGAGATCCGCACGATCGACTCGAGCGACTCGCGGCCGGCGGCGATGCAGCCGCCGCCGGTGCTCGCCGATGAATCACCTGCGCCCAAGCCGATGAACCTTTCGCCAAATCAGCAGGCGCCCGTCCTCACGCCGCAGGACGAGCGCGTGCGCGCGCAGCTGCCGTTCGCACCCGCGATTGCACTCGATCCCGTGGATGGATTGAAAGTGTCGATTCGCGCGTCGACACCGATCGCGGAGTACAAGGGTCACTTCTTCTACTTCACGTCGGAAGTGAACAAGCACACGTTTCTCGCGAGTCCGGACCAGTATCTGAAGGGCGTGTTCGGGAAGTTGTAGGTCTCCCACGCTGAGACGCGGCGCCTTGGTTGATCCTTCGCTTTGCTCAGGATAAGAAGGGACCAAAAGCCCGCAGCACTTCCCCATCCGCCTTCACCGGCCTCCGCGTTTCCTTGTCGACCCAGAAGTGGACAGAGAATCCTGTCGCGCGGACAGTTCCCTCCACATCGCACAACTCGTACGCGAACTTCATCGAGCGGCTGCCTGTCTCATCGATCCAGGTACGAATCACGACTTCGTCGTCGTAATGGAACGGCGCGCGATAGCGGCAGCCGATCTCCACGACCACCAGCAGCCGCCCCCTCGCTTCGATCTCTCGATAGCTGAAGCCTGTCGCACGACATAGATCCGTTCGTCCGAGCTCGAACCAGACGATGTAGTTGCTGTGATGGGCGATGCCCATCTGATCCGTTTCCTTGTAACGAACGCGCGTGCGGCTCTCGATGATCATCCCTTGCACCCTTGCGCCTTGCGCAAATAACTCAGGCATTCCCCTTGCTCAGTGACCTCAGCAGGAGCAGAATATGACAGTGAGGCGCGCGAAAAAGTATCGCACCCTTGCAGAAGCAGCAGCCACCCCGCTGCTCGCTGGCGGCATCACGCTCATCGCTCTCGATCTCGCGCGGCGTGTCTTCCGTCACACACAGCTCTTCTGTCCGACGCATGAGGCGGAGAAGAGCTGGAATCCCGAAGATTACGGAATCCCGAAAGAACGCGTCGAAGAGATCTACTTCGAAACGGACGACGGCGAGCTGCTGCACGCCTGGTACTGCACAGCGGAACGTCCGATCGCATCGAGCGTCATGTGCCATGGCAACACCGGCAACCTGACGCTGATGGCCTCGATCATTCCTCATCTGCTCGATTCCGGCATCAGCGTGTTTCTCTTCGACTACCGCGGCTTCGGTAAGAGCTCCGGCACTCCGACGTACGCCGGCGTCGTCGCTGATGCGATCACCGCCGCGCGCTACCACGATCGCATCCGCCCGCGCCATCTCCCCTCGATCCTCTATGGCTACTCACTCGGCGGCGCGATCGCATCGCAGGCGATTCGCCATCATCCATTCGATGGTCTCATCCTGCAGTCGACGTTCACCAATCTCCCTGACATGGCGCGCGCGACGTGGCCTCGCCTTCCGCTGCACCTCGTCGCCGGTACCCTGTTCGATACGAAGCACGTGTTGCGTCACCTCAAAGTGCCGCTGATGATCATTCACGGCAGCGCCGACGAATCCGTCCCCTGCTGGATGGCTCACAGTCTCTACGAGACGTGCACCTCTCCCGCGAAGCGGATGTACATCGTCAACGGCGGGATGCACAAGGACTGCTACATCCGTGACGCCGAGCAGCTGATGTGGCAGATCAATCGCTTCGCCGCGGAACTTCCGGTACGCGCCTCTACATTCACCGACGAAGAGCCGCCATCTGCAGTCGATCAGTGGATCGATGCAGCATTCCGCTACGTCCGACGCCAGCTTCGCAAGAGCGTGGCAGCGACTTCGGACGCGGGCCGCTAGGCGCGGCGCCCATGGTAATGTTCCGGCGATGATTGCCGTCGTCAAAGCGAAACCTCTCGATGGTCCCGAGGGAACCGAAGTCCGCGAGTGTCCGAAGCCTGTCCCTGGTCCCGATGACGTCGTGATCCGTGTCGCCGCCACGGCGATCTGCGGCACGGACAAACACATCTATCACTGGGATCCTTCGATCCGCGATTCGGTGAAACCGCCGCGCATCTACGGTCATGAGTTCTGCGGATTCGTCGAGGAGCTCGGCTCCAACGCGAAGCGCGCGTTCGAAGGCGAGCTGCACCCGGGCGACTATGTCTCCGCCGAGATGCACATCATCTGCAACGAGTGCCCGCAGTGCCGCAGCGGCAACGGCCACATCTGCACGCGTACGAAGATCTACGGCTTGCACGAGGACGGCGCGTTCGCCGAGTTCGTGAAGGTGCCGGCCTCGAACGTCATCAAACTTCCTGGGTTCGTTCCGCTGCGCGTTGGCGCCTTCCTCGACGCACTCGGCAACGCCGTGCATTGCACGCAAGTGCTCGATCTCGCCGGCAAGTCGGTCGCGATCACCGGCTTCGGTCCGATCGGCGCGATGGCTGCCGCGATCTGCGAGCACAGCGGCGCAGCAACCGTCATCGTCACCGACGTCAGCGATCATCAACTCGAGACCGCGCGCCGTTGGGCCGCGTCGCGCAACTTCGCAAACCTCCACGCCTTCAACGTCCGCACCTCCGATCCGAAGGAAGTGAAGCGCGCCATCGATGCGATCACCGATGGTGTCGGCGTCGACGCAGTCCTCGAGATGTCCGGCTCCGCGGCCGCGATCAACTTCGCACTCGATGTCGTTCGCATGGGTGGCTTCCTCTCTCTCCTCGGTCTCCCCGCCGGTCACGCGGTCACGATCGACGACTACACGCGCAACGTCATCTTCAAAGGGGTCACGCTGCAAGGCGTGATCGGGCGGCGGATGTACTCGACATGGCAGCGCATGCTTTCGCTGCTGCGCTCGGGACTCGATGTCGAGTGGATCGTTCAGGCGACATACGATTCGCTCGGCGACTTCCACACAGGCGTCGGTCTCTTCGACCGGCACGAGGCGCTGAAAGTCGTTTTCTTTCCCGAGGGGGAAGAGAAGGCGAATTCGCGGTTGGCATGCTGAGCGAAGCGAAGCATCAACGAAGGCGCCGCGAAAGCATTCGCCACGAACCGTGCTCGTGGGTTAGACCGTCGCGGCGCCGTCATTGATCCTTCGCTTCGCTCAGGATAAAAGGGGACGATGCCGAAACGAATTGCCATCCTCACCGGAGGCGGCGACGTCCCGGGACTGAATGCAGCGATCAAGTCGTTCGTCTGGCGTCTCCCCGACTCCGGCGACTACGAGATCCTCGGCCTGCGCCGCGGCTGGGCCTCGCTGCTCAACATTGTCCCTGACGCGAGCGCCGACAACAGTGCGTGGATCACGCCGCTCACGCGCATGAATACGCGCACCATCGATCGCAGCGGCGGAACCGTTCTGCACACATCGCGCGTAAACCCGATGATCTGCAAGCCGGAGCAGGTGCCGGCACATCTCGAACTGGTCAAAGGCGAAGCGGATGATCGCGGCCGTTACGACCTCACGCGCTTCGCGCTCGACGTCATCAACTTCCTCGACATCGACGCGCTCGTCGCCCTCGGCGGCGACGGTACGCTGACCTTCGCGCGCGAGCTGCACGATCGCGGCGTGCCACTCATCGCGATTCCGAAGACGATGGACAACGACGTCTACGGCACCGACTACTGTCTCGGTTTCTCGACCGCGGTGACGCGCTCGGTGATGTTCATCAACGATCTGCGCACGGGAGCCGGATCGCACGAACGTTTTCTCGTCGTCGAGCTCTTCGGACGTTACTCCGGCGAGACGTGTCTGCTCAGCTCGTACCTCTCCGGCGTCGATCGCGCGATCATCGCCGAGGTGCCGTTCGAGCGCGAGAGGCTGTACGAGATGCTGGCGAGGGACAAGCGCGACAACCCGAGCAACTACGCGGTCGTCGCGATTTCCGAAGGCGCGAAGATGGTAGGTGGCAGCACAGTCGAGTCGGGGGAGGCCGATGCCTTCGGCAATCGGAAACTCGGAGGCGTCGGCGGCGTGCTCAGCGACTACTTCGAGACGAAGTCGCGCGACAAAGTCATCTATCAACGGCTCGCGTATCTGATGCGCTCCGGTGCGCCGGACTCACTCGATCAGCTCGTTGCGAACAACTATGGAAGTCTCGCCGCCGATCTCATTCAAAGACGCGAGACGGGAAAGATGGTGGCGGTCGTCGACGGACGCTATACGGCGGTGGCCGTCGAAGTGGGTGGCATCGCGAAGAAGCGTGTCGACATCGAACGTTTCTACGATCCGGTGAACTACCGCCCGAAGGTTGCCGACGTGCTCGGCATGCCGATGTTCCTGCATTAGCGGTGCTGGGGCGCTGGGTGGCCCCACTCCTCAGTACCCCACGCTCCTCACCGTCCCACTGTACGGCGCCGCGGAGGCGGAGGTTGAATCGTGATCTGCCCCTGCGCGCTCGCTGAGCCCAAAGCGTTCGTGATCGTCGCGCGAATCGAATACGTTCCCGGCTGCGTGAACGCATGCATCGGCGTCGAGGCTGTGCCCACCGTGCCATCACCGAACTCCCATGCGAAGGAATCGCATGACTGCAACACATAGCCGTTGATGAAGAACGAGACCTGCTGCCCTGCATTGCATCCGCTCGGGCACGTGGTCGCGATCGTGAACTGCTGCGGCGCGCTCACCGGACAGGCATCGACGGTGATGCTCACGTTGTCCAGCCCCACGTTGAAGCAGTCGATGTTGTCGACTTCCGCGAAGCGCAGACGGATCGTGCGACCCGCGAATTGCGTGAGATCAACCGTCTGCCTCTTGTACGGACTGTATTTCTCATCGCCCGGCTTCGTGAGGTAGATGTTGGCGAGGACGCCAGCGCCGGTGTCCATCGCGGGAGCTGACGGATCCATGATGTCTGCGCGAAACTGCGTGTTTGGCTTCGGCGTGTAATCGAGAGTCGGCTGTGCGAAATAGCCGGCGTGCGAGTAGATGAACAGATCGTAGGTCAGGGTCACCTTGCCGCCCGTCGCTGGAATCGCGATGTCCTGATAGATCACCTGCGAGCCGATGTAATCCTGATTCGACATTGCCGCGAATCCGTTGGGTGGATCGTCGACGCTCTCATCGGAGCAGCGAAGATTCGCCGGCTGAGGAAACGAGCCCTTCTGCGCGTACCAGCTCCCCTTGCCACCCGTCTGGGACTGCACGGTCCATGCAGTGAACTGATTGGTCCCGATTCCGCCGTTCTGCTCGAAATCGCCATTAACGACGAGATTCGTCGTTGCGCCAGACACGGAAACGGCGAGAACCATCGACAGCAGAAGCGGGACTGTTCGCATGAACCAGTTACGTGGATCACGAGCGATCGGATGTGCATTCCAGTAAGCTTTGTCCCTGGTGCTGTCGCCGAACACCCAGCTGGGGCCTTATCGCATCGTCGCGCAGATCGGCGCCGGCGGCATGGGCGAGGTCTATCGCGCAGTCGACACGAGACTTGGCCGCGAAGTGGCGGTCAAAGTACTCGCCCGCAATCTGGCCAACGACAGCGAGGCTCTCCGCCGCTTCGAGCAGGAGGCGCGCGCGGCCGGGATGCTCAATCATCCGCACATCGTGGCCGTCTTCGACGTCGGAGCCGAAGGCGATCTCCGCTACATCGTCAGCGAACTGCTCGAAGGCGAATCGCTGCGAGCGCGTCTGCGCCAGGGCGGAGTCTCGCCGCGCAAAGCAGCGGATTACGCAGTGCAGATCGCGCGCGGTCTCGCCGCGGCTCACGAGAAGGGAATCATCCATCGCGATCTGAAACCCGAGAACATCTTCATCATGCGCGACGGCCAGGTGAAGATCCTCGACTTCGGCCTCGTGAAGTTGATCGGTCCGCGCATTCCGGGGTTCGCCACCGGCGATCCGTCCGCGATCGATGATCTCGCGCCGACGATCCCCGGCACGCCGACCGAGCCCGGCCGCCTGATGGGCACAGTCGGATACATGTCGCCAGAACAGATCCGCGGTGGATCAGGCGATCACCGTTCCGACATCTTCTCGTTCGGCGCGATGCTCTACGAGATGCTGGCAGGACGTCCCGCGTTCCGCGGCGACTCCCCCATTGAAACGCTCAACGCGATTCTCAAGGAGGAGCCGACCGATTTCGAAGAGCTCGACCTTCGCGTTCCCTCGGCACTCGAGCGCACCGTGCGTCATTGTCTCGAGAAGAATCCCGATGAGCGTTTTCAATCAGCGCGTGATCTGGCCTTCGACCTCGGCTCGGTCTCCGGACTCACGAGCCGCGCGATTTCCTATCGCCGTTTTCCACGACTCCGTCCCAGGGACCTCATCAAGCCGGGGTTGCTCGCGCTCGGTGTCGCAGGCGCGCTGGCCGCTGCGTTCTTCATCGGACAACGCCACGGCCAGATGCCGCCGCCGACGTTCAAGCGCGTCACGTTCCGTAGCGGAACGGTCTTCAACGCGCGCTTCTCGCCGGATGGCGAGACGATCTTCTACGGAGCGCGCTGGGCGGGAAACCCGATCGCTGTCTTCACCGGCCGCGCCGATTCTCCCGAGTCTCGCGACCTCGGCTTCGGCGATGCCGACATCCTCTCGGTTTCGTCGACCGGACAACTCGCGATCTCGCTGCATCGCCATCCCACCGGCTATGCGCGCGAGACGGGTGTGCTCGCTCAGGTCCCGATCACCGGCGGCGCTCCACGCGAGCTCCTCAACGATGTCGAGGCGGCAGACTGGAGTCCCGATGGCAAAGCGCTCGCGATCGTCCGTACGATCGAGGGCCATTGCAGGCTCGAGTATCCCGCCGGCACCGTGCTCTATCAGACGCTTGGCTGGCTCTCCGCACCGCGCTTCTCTCCCGCGGGCGACCGCATCGCGTTCGTCGAGCATCCGATCCCGAACGATGACACCGGCAAGATCCTCGTCGTCAGCCTGGCGCCGCTGAAGGTCAACACGTTGACGAAAGACCCGGTCGGAATCGAGGGCCTCGCATGGAAACCCGACGGTAAGGCAATCGTCTACGGCGAAGAAGGGCCCGAGGGACGTTCGATCGCGGCCGTGGATCTCCGTGGCAACGTCCGGCGAACGATCAAGACCGGCGACTGGCTCTGGGTCTACGACATCGCGAAGGACGGCCGCATGCTCGTCGGACAGCAGGATGTACGCGGACGCGTGATCGCGTCGCTTCCCGGCGAATCGAGCGAGAAGGATCTGTCGTGGCTCGATTACTCGATCGCGCGCGATCTCTCCGCGGATGGAAGGACGATCCTCCTCTCCGAATCGGGCGAGGCGGGGGGAACGACGTACGGCGTCTACGTTCGCCACACCGACGGCTCTCCGGCGGTTCGTATCGGCGATGGAACGACGGAGGCGCTGTCACCTGACGGACAGTGGGCGCTTTCGATTCAGCGCAACAAGCCGGCCTCGCAAATCATGATGCTGCCGACCGGCATCGGACAGCCTCGCGCCATCACGAACGACAACATCTCGCATCGCTGGGCACGCTGGTTTCCCGACGGCCAGAAGATCCTGTTTTTTGGCAGCGAACCGAACAAGCCACCGCATCTCTGGGTGCAGTCAATCGTTAGTGGCTCGGCGCCGCAGCGCGTTGCACCAGATCAGGTGCTGGGCACCCTCATCACTCCAGACGGCCAGCGCGTTCTCGGCCGCTCACCCGATCGCCATTACTTTTTCTATCCGGTGAACGGCGGAACACCGCAGCCAGTCACGGCGATGCAAGGCAGTGACGTGCCGATTCGTTTGAGCGCCGACGGAAAGATCGCGTACGTCGCGTCGTTCGGCCGCATTCCGGCGATCGTGACGAAGATCGATCTCGTCTCCGGCACGCGCACGCAGTTGCGCGAAGTCGTTCCGGCCGACCGCGCGGGACTCATCAACGTCGGACCCGTGCTGCTCACGCCCGACGCTTCCACGATGGTCTACTCGTACACGCGTCTTTTGACGGACGTATACCTCATCCAACCATGACGAATCCCGCTGACCGCCCGCAAGCAAGAGAAATGGCCGACGAGTCGATGGTGCGGAACCTCGCGGCGCAGGCCGAGGCGATCTGGCCGCAGGAAGAGCCGGTGTTTGCGCGGCATCCGCTCGATCGCGGCGCAGTCCTCGATGTCGGATGCGGCACCGGCGAAATTACCGCGCGTCTCGCAGCGATGTTCCCGAACGCGACGTTCACCGGCATCGACGTCGACGAGCAGCATCTGGAGCGCGCGCGTGTGCGTTGCGCCGGATTTGGCGATCGCGTGCGTTTCGAGGTCAACGACGCGATGGCACTCACCTACCGTGACGAATCCTTCGACCTCGCGGTCTGCCGTCATCTTCTTCAGGCGGTTCCCGATCCGATGCGCGTGCTCGCCGAGATGAAGCGTGTGCTGCGGCCTAACGGAAGGATGCACCTCATCGCCGAGGACTACGGGATGCTGCACTGTCACCCGACGGAACTGGATGCCGACGGCTTCTGGCAGCGTATCCCGCCGCGTGTGGGTGCAGCGATCGGGTGCGATTTCCACGTCGGCCGTAAGACCTACACGCTCCTCCACGACCTCGGCATGCGCGATATCCGCGTCGACTACATGGTGGTCGATACGCTGCGCGTCCATCGCGATACATTCGCGCGAATCTGGGAAGCCTGGCGCGACGGCTACACCGACATGCTGACCGAGCACAGCGGCGTACCGCGCGAGGAAGTCGAGCGAAGGTGGGAAGAGATGATCGCCTGCGCACGCGATCCTCGGGGCTATGCGTTGTGGCAGGTTCCGGTGTGGACCGCGATGAAGTGATCTCGGGTAGGCACGCGGATGCGAGGGCTCGCGGGCTCGCGGTCAGGGATCGGTGAGTAATCTGCCGATGATTGAGCAAGCTCTGATCTCCGTCATCCCGAGCGTAGTCGAGGGACCCGGGTGGTTGGGAGGCGCGCGACATGATCGTCGTACCGCCCGCCCACCCGGGTCCCTCGACTTCGCTTCCAAGAAACTCCCAGTGTTTATGCGGGTTTGAGCCGACTAGTCCCTTCTCCCCCGCACGGGGGAGAAGGTGCCGAAGGCGGATGAGGGGGCTCCTGTTCGCGTGTTGCACGAACCCCTCATCCGCGCTTCGCGCACCTTCTCCCCTCGCGGAGGGGAG
>JACXTT010002157.1_pt1 | contig 31544 bp, 28 predicted proteins | sample 9270951 | NCBI WGS metagenome assembly JACXTT01 (sample SAMN15532306, study PRJNA645909) | rock metagenome | isolation source: weathered quartz diorite | place: Puerto Rico | collected 2017-06-21
CCAACGATGAAGCATTCGATCGCGAAGACCCAGACCGCGCGGCCTTCTGGCACCTCCGGAGATTCGCCGGGAAAAACGCGATTGAGGTGGGCTTGCATCCCGCGGGAATCGCCTCCCCAGCCCGAGTGTACGGCGATGTACTGCTTCCCGTCGATCGCAAAGGAGGACGGAGGCGCGAGAATTCCGGAGTTAGTCGGGAACTCCCAAAGCAAGTTGCCGCTGGATGCGTCGAAGGCATGAATCTTGCGATCGTTCGTTCCGCCGCTGAAGACCAGTCCGCCGGCCGTAACCAGCATCGAACCCCAATTCGGAGATTTAGGAAACGTGTGAGTCCAGACGCGCTGGCCGGTGTCGACATTCCAGGCCTGCACTTCGCCGATATGATCGGCGCCGGGTGCGACTGAAAATGACAAACGCACTCCCATGTAACTATTGCCAGGCTGGTACTTCACTTCTTCGCCGGTCGAAGTCTGGCAGAGATTTTCGTTCGCCGGAATGTAAATCATCCGCGTCAGCGGGCTGAACGCAATCGGCGGCCAGTTCTTGCCGCCCCACAGCGATGGGCAGTAGAGCGCCTCTTTGCCAGTGGTGGGCTTATGATCCAGGTCGATATCGGGCCGGCCGGTTTCCGGATCGAGACGCTTGAAGACGTTCTGCTTGACGTACGGCTTACCGTCGATGAAATGAATCCTGCCGTCGGTGCGCTCGAGGAAACGCACGTAGCCGTCACGCGCGACATTGATCAGACCTTTGATGGTGCGCGGGCCGCGCTGATAATCGACCAAGATGGGCGGCGAGACCTCATCCCAATCCCAGGAGTCGTTGGGATGGTATTGGAAATGACCTTTGATCGTTCCGGTGGCGACATCTAGCGCGAGCGTGGAAGTAGTGTACAGATTGTCGCCAGGCCGCTGATCGCCCATCCACGGGCCGCCATTACCAGTGCCCCAGTACGCGATGTTGGTCTCCGGATCATAATTGCCCGTGACCCATACCGAGCCGCCGCCGGTTTTCCATTGATCCCCCTTCGGCCAGGTTTCGCTGCCAGGCTCGCCCGGAGCCGGGACCGTGTAGGTGCGCCATAGCTCTTTGCCTGAATCGGGATCGAACGCGGCCACGAAACCGCGGATCCCAAATTCGCCGCCGGATGCTCCCACCATGACCCTGCCGCCCGCGATGAGCGGCGCGAGCGTGATGTAGTAACCGGCGGAGTTGTTGGCGACCGACGTGGTCCAGATTTCACGGCCACTCTTGGCATCCAGCGCGACGAGCACTGCTTCGCCCGCTGCATAGTAGACCTTGTCGCCATACAGCGCGACTCCGCGATTGGTGTCGTGAGGCACGGACGCAGTTGCGGCTCGTGGCCGATTGTATCGCCACAGGAGATTGCCTGTAGTGGCATCGATCGCGAGTACCTGATTGTTGGGCGTCGAAACGAACATCACGCCGTTGTTGATGATCGGCGCGGCTTCGTGGACCTTGGTCTCGCCTGTCGAGAACACCCAGACGGGGCGCAGCCGCTTTACATTGTCGGCCGTGATTTCGGTGAGCGGGCTGAAACCCCACCCGTCGTAAGTGCGCCGGATCATCAGCCAGTTATCCGGTTCGGGATTTCTCAAACGTTCGGCAGTTACTGGTTGGTATCGCTGGAGAATCTGAGGCACGGGGATCGGTTGCCGGCGCTGGGCACTACCGCTGGTGGCGAGTAATCCGAGAACCGTCAAGCCCGTCGCGATGGCGCCGAATGTTCTTCGCTGAAGCATTCTCTGCCTCCCTGGAAACAAACTTACCCCTGGTTCGCATCATACCTGATGCGGATCGACGATGCGGTAAGGAACATCTGCCGATTTCGAGCGTGTATTGTGGAATGGAACCTTCCTCAAAGACCCGAAGCAGGCCTTCCGAATGCTGCGCGATAGTCCCGGCTTTACGGCCACGGGTGGAGGGCCGGGAATCAATATCTCGGGCGGCGACCGGCCGGAGCAGCTGCGAGGCATCCACGTTTCACACGAGTTCATGCTCGAGGATCTCGTGATCACTTAGACCAAGAGCACGGAACGCGTGTGCGACCCAGCGAAGAACTCAGCATCCGGATCGATGAATTTCTTGATAAGCCCGACGTTTAGACCTCGCTTTCAGAGCAAACTCGAGGTTCTGGTAGACAGTGAAGTGGGGCCAAAGGGCCAAATCCTGAAACACCATACCCAGATTCCGCCGCTCTGGTCCGATGTGAATCTCGCGGTCCGACACTCTCTCACCCTGCTCGATCTGAAACGACAGCCGCGAGAGAACCGGACGATTGCCATAGCTCTTCGACACTTCGCGAAACTCGATGTCATTCATGCCGGTCTGCTCCAAAACCGCCAGGCAAGACCGAGGCCGCCGAGCGGCACCAGAGCCAAGAGGATGGCGAGTAGGCAGAGGGCCGCGATCAGTTCGGGGGATCCATTCGCTGCGACAAGGGCGATGAGCAGCATCGCCGGCGTTGCATAGATCCAATTCGTTGACGGGCGGTTCCAGAGCCCAATGAGACCGATCCCGAGAACTGTTCCAGGGAGCGTGAATAGAAAGAGCGCGAGTGCATCTACCCACCGCCAAGCGCGGATGGCTCGCCGGTCGATCAAAGTACGCGACCAATAACCCGAGCAAAGAAAGCGCGGTGGCCGCGATAGCGGCATAGACCAGGCTCCGCATGGCGCTTTCCCCCGCAGCGCGCGCCAATTCGATCACAGGTCTTTATTGAGAGGACAGTGTCAAGGGGCGCGAGGTCGATGGAGCTCTCTAGAGGCGCGTCCGGACAGGTGGCTTTTGGCCGAACATTAGCCTGCCGAACCTGCTGAACTTGGTCAAGCACTTTCGGAAACTTGAGGCCAAATCCTGAAAGGCATCAGTTCCATTGATGTTCAACGCATGGAGATGTGAATGGCAGACTACCTTGGATCAACTCCGTGGTAGATCCGCCAAAGCTTAGGGCGTTCCCGAATCGCAGTGCTTGCGGTGTGACAACTTACTGCGCCGTAGGTGCGGGAAGCGGTATGCGGATGTGGTCGAAGACCCCGCCGCGATGATTCAAGCGTTGGAAGCGAAGGACTCGTCATGAACGCTTCCGAGGCGATAGGAGATCGAGATGGAACGATCCACTTGACGACGCGACGAATGATCGTCGAGCACGAATCGCCTCTAAGAGATCAATTCCCCGGCGGCTGGTCGGTCTGAAAGTAATGGACCTGACCCTCCTTCGAGCGCGGCGTCATCGCCATGCGTATGCTTTTGCCGGTGTTGGGGCAGCTGGTGGCACGGTGCCAACGCTCCTCATTGGCATTGATCAGGTCGCCATATTCGCCATGGACTACCCCTTCACCGGAGATCAACGCACAGACGCTACCGTAAACATCGAGCCACACTTCCTGCATATTCTCGTGGAAATGACCCCAACTGGTGGAAGGTGGCAGCTCCTTGATGTTATTCGCGATGTTCAAGTTGGAGGAGGTATGGCCATCATACAGGAAACGCTCACCCCTACGATCCGACGCGCCGTACTCGTCAACATTGAAGAACGGCACGTTGAATGAGTCATAGCCGCCGGTCGAGGTGATCCTGACTTTGACATAAGTGTAGCCGGGAACAGGCGTCGGCGTTTCGCTTTCCGGATAGGAAGGCACTTGCCCGGCTGGCGCTGTGCGGTAAAAGACCACCGGCTCGGTGCCGACGGTTTCCATGCAGTACGACAGGCGCGGCGCCACGTTGAACACCCAGCCCTTAGGCAGGGTTTTGGGCTCCTGGCCGTCGATCGTGATCTTGAGCTGGCCGCTATAGACCCAGCCGAAGACGCGGTCGTCGGCATAGAACATGCACTTAGTCTTGTCGCCCGGCGCCATCTGGACGTAACGACCCTCGAAGTCCCGGTTCAGAAGCACTTTCTGTTCCCAGCGCGCTTCACCTTGATGCGCCTTGAGAATATCGGCGATGTGCCAGATCGGTCTGTTGGGTCCGGTGTACAGCGTTTCCGGTGTCTTCTGCCCCGCCCAGACGATGCGGGTCGGACCACCGTCATCGCCACCAGCCCGAGACCACCAATTCGACTGGGGTACGCTGGCGCCGCGTGCCGGTGCCGAAACGGGCGCGGCTGGTTGGGACCAGGCAGGACCGCACGCCAGCATCAGTCCAACCGCGATCAAAACTGTCTTCGTGGATTTCATAGTTCCTCCATTATGTTTGTTCAGGGCACCGTTACACTTTCTGGTCTGTTGGCTCGCTCTCATTAGGCCATTTGAATCGTGTCAACGATACCATTGAATGGTCTGGCTAGACGGGAACGCGACCGTTGAGTCGCAGCCACCATCTCATGCAACGGTGCGCAGCATCGATCGGCTCGCAGTACATTAGGGGACAACCGCCAACGATGCACTTCATGCCCCGCGTTCTGCACTCCTGGATCGCTTCGTTGGAGACACTCCCTTGACCGAAAGAGCGGTGAAACCACACTTGGCCCACGCCGCCAGCGCTGCATTGCCGTACCAACTCGACCGAGACGCTAGGATGTGTTGCGACGATTACGCGGTCGATTGGCCCAGGGATGGATCCGAGATTCGGATAGCACGGTGCGCCCTCCGTCTCGGTGGCGTTCGGGTTGATCGGGAACACATCATATCCGGAATCGCGCAACTTGCGAAAGACGGCATTCGCCGCTTGACCTGGATGTCGCGAAACCCCTGCGACAGCGAAGCGTTTGCCGGTAAGAAAATCGGCGACCTGATCGGGCATTTTCATCATGAAAGCTTCCTCGGTTCAAGGCCGGGAGGTTGGTTCGGCCGGCGTGGGCGCTCGGAGGATGCGCCGCGCGGGGCTTAACTGCGTCCCCTCCCGGCGACTCCATGGTACTCCTTCCGGCTGCACCTCGGCCAAGTGAAACACAGGACAGTGATTCCGGTTAGCGGGCTACTGCCGCCTGCTTCGTGATCCTGCCACGTGCTCCAGCCGTCAGGCAGAACCCCGGCGGGCATGACTGGTCCTGCGAATGAAGCGCACCCCACCCAAGCTCTGCGTCGTCGCACTTGGCCCCAAGAATAGACGAATTGGCCTGGATGGGTCGCGTCTGCGACTTCATTCACAAGTGACCGAACTTGGCCTAGGGCTTGATCGCCACCGTGACGCCCGCTTGGCTGGCCGTGGCGCCGACTATGATCACCACCGGAACGTTGGCTCCGCGCGGAACATCCGCCGGGATTCTCGCGTTCACCTGCAAGACCCCTGAAGGTTGCCCAGGCGCGGCACCGGCATAAGTCAGATCGGCGCTCTCGCCGGCGATTTGAACTTTGACGGACAAGTGTGTCGGCCGTGCGTCGGCGGGTAGCGATCCGTTCAAACTGGGCGGATCGGTCTGTCCGCCACCGGTGGCATAGATACTCACAACCGATCCTGGCTCGGCTCCATTCTGGCGGGAATTGACGGTGGTGTCCTGGTTCAGGATAGCTCCCTGGCCATGTCCCGAAGCGTCGACAGTGAAGATTCCCGGCAGCGAATCCACCACCGGAACGGTCATGCTGTTGGATCTCGTTCCCTGATATAGAATCAGCATGCTGGTTGTCTGGGTGCCCGCGATTTCGTACGGCACGATCGCCGACACTGCCCCGGCCGAACTGTAGATCAGAGGGGCCGGATAGCCGTCGAAGAAAACTTGCGTGCCGCCGAGGTTGGTGTCCACCATTCCCGAATCGGTGAGATGAAGCGGGACCAAATTCGTCGGCCCGATGCCGGACCCAAAAATGGTCACGATTTCTCCGGGCGCCACCGGACCCGGCGCGTAGCTGGCCGCATTCGTGGCGGCCGAGATCACCGGCCCTGCTTGCGTAACCGCCATGGTAACGGCGATCGTGAGCGGAACAACATCAGGATCGGAAGGGGTGATTGTGATGGCGCCGCGATAGATTCCGGGCGACAACCCAATTGGACTGATAGAAACCGACAGATTTAAGGGGGTGGCGCCATTTGACGGACTCACGGAAAGCCAGGTTCCACCCGTTTGCGTACCCGTCGAGGCCGACACTTTGAGCGGTGTACCGCTGCTATTTACGTCCACGGCCTGGAGTGGGGGTGGGCTTCCGCCTTGCTGATAGGTAAAAGCCAGGGGTGCGGGGGTCGCCGATAGCGTCGCATGCGACAGAATGTTGAGCGTGATCGTGACTGTTTGCGCGAAGCCCGACGATGGAATGATCGTAATCGTGCCTGTGTACTGGCCCACCGCTAATCCTGCCGAGTTGATGATCGCCGTCAATGTGGTGGGTGTGTTGCCTTGAGTGGTGCTAACCGTCAGCCACTGCCCACCTCTATTAGTCGTCGCTACAGTAATGAACGGCACCGATGTCGTGCCGCTCGCGAGGATGATATCCTGTTGCGCAATCGAAGGGCTGCCGACGGTTTGATTGATGGTAAAGGAACTGGGCGTCACTGTGAGTGACGAGGCGGGCAGCACAGTTAGTTTGACCTGGACCGTCACGGGACTGTTGGCGGCAGCATCAGAAGTGACGGTTACAGCGCCCGCGTAATCACCCGGCACCAGGTTCGAAAAATTCGAAACACCCACCGTGAAACTTCCGGGCGTGTCTCCGTGGGCGGCGCTCTTGGCGATCAGCCATTCGCCGCCGGAGGCATTTAGAACTGCCGCCGCGTAGCTCAGCGAGCCTCGATTCGAGGTGATGAGGAGAGTCTGATCCGCGGGCGTGTTGGCTGCCCCGTACTGGACCGTGAAGGCTAGTGATGCCGGACTGACCAGCATCTGGGGGGCTGCGGGCGTTCCCGTGATCGTTATCGAGAAGCTGCCCATGGCGGTCTTTCCGCAGGCATCGGTGGCCAGTAATGTAAAACTGGACTCTCCCGGCGTGGAGGGCGTACCGGTTATGGAATGCGTTCCGTCCGAGTTCGTCTGAATGCTGAGGCCGTCGGGCAATTCTCCGCTGCTCACTGTAAATGCAGGCTGAGGCGAGAAAGGCGTCACGCATCCTCCCGCGGCGCCCAACAACTGCGCGTAGGCTTGCCCGACGGAGCCGTTAGGAAAAGAAGTGTTGGTGATGGTGAATCCGGACGAAGGAGGAGGAATTGTGTTTATGGTGATAGAGAAGCTTTGAGCCTGTCTAGCGCCGGCGTTGTCGGCGACTGTCGCCACGAAAGGGAAAGTGCCGGGCGTCGTTGGCGCGCCATTTATTTCCCCGGAAGTCAGAAGTGACAGTCCGGATATTGATATGGGCCCCGCCGGCGACCAAGTATAAGGAGGAGTACCGCCGGTCGCTGTGAGAGTGGTGTGATAAGACGTACCAAGGGAACCCGATGGCAGAGTCTGCGGCGGAATCGCGAGCGAGTCAGGACTGCCGCCACTCTGACTCACTGTGTAGGTCTGGCCGGCGATTATAAGGGTTCCGGCACGTCCTGCTCCGATGTTCGACGCCACGTTGTATGAGACACTTCCGTTGCCCGTGCCACTGGCAGGAGATGTGATCGCCACAAAGCTCGCATTGCTGGCCGCGCTCCACCCGCATCCAGAAGTGGTGATAACATTTACCGTTCCGGCGCCGCCAGTCGCGCCGAAAGACTGGCTGGCCTCGGAAAGCGAATAATGACAACTCTGCCCGGGCGTAATTGTCAGACGAAATTGGCGAGTGTTTTGGACGCCTCCAACAGAAGCCCTGAGATCTTCAATTCCTGGTGACCCATTGACCACCAGATCGCAAGTCGCCGTGCCCGCGCCGTCGGTTAGCGCGGTACCAGCTGGCCCAGCGCAAGAAGCGGAAGCGAGCGTGGACGCATTCAGAGCATCGATGATTTGAACGCCGACATTGGGGATGGGAAAACCAGAAGAGGTGCCGCCCCCGACGAACACGCGGACAACAACACCAGCAGGTATGCTGCTTCCGGATACGGAGGTCAGACTTGGATTATCGAGCGGCGGTGAAACCAGTTCGATGGAGACGATCGGTTGCAAAGCCGACGACACCACCGTAGTCATGATGAAACTCACAGTTCCGTATGCACTACTGGCCGTTACAGTCGCAGGCAGGAAGGAGGCGCCGGGCTGGAGGCTGGTTGACAGGAAATTGGTACTGGCCTGTCCGTTCGCGTCAGTGGTTCTGGTAGCTCCGGTGATCGTGCCGGCGCCCTGCGTGACAGCCCACGTTATTGCAACATTGGGTGCCGGGCGCCCGACGGCATCCTTGGCTTGCACCACCATCGGATTGTTTGCCACTGACTGTGTGGCAACCAATTGTCCGTTGCCAGAGACCATGGTCAAGGTTTGAGCACGCCCCGCTCCGCCGCAAAAGGCGTAGAGCAAGAGAATCCCGGGCGAATTACGTATCAGGGCCGCAATCACAGATACAACCTACGAACTGTCGCGGTATCTAAGGAAAAAGATCGGACAAACGCGGGACTTCCTTCAGCCTAACACCGTTCCGGTGCGCAACTGCGTTTGTCCCTGGACTGACGCAAGTGGTCTCCAGAACTCATCCGGTAACTTCCGGCGGAGGAACGAGTTGCAGATTCAGAGCGGGTTGACGGTATATTGTCTCGTACGCGGTCATTCTCTTGTCGACATATTCAGAGCCGAACTTCATCACGCTGCATATAAGTCCAGATCGAGGCCGCGCAGGCGTGCACCTCGACATTGCCGAGACGATATACCTTCGTGACCCCATGGACCCATGTACCCTCCTGACGCTGCCTTATTTCGGTGTTTTGACAACATTGAGTTCCGCGTGAATGGGTATAACGTCACAAGTCACGAGGCCGACACTCAAGACCGATGCTGAAAAAGCTGGTAAGGAAATCGAAGGCGTCGAGAAATCGCTCGATTTACGGCTTCACGTCACTGCAGTGCTATGCTTTGCCGGTGATCAAGCCCCTCCGGATCTTGGTCGCGAGAACCTTCCAGAAAGAGGTCCACGCTACTTCAATCGCATGACTTCAGCGGTGGCAATTCGAATACCAGTCTGGAATCCTCGAACGCCTGAATCTTATTGATGGCTCGAAAAAGTGCCGGACCGGCATAGGCACTCATCCACCAGACGATGGAAAGCGCTTGAACAAGAAGGGAGGCTCTTTCCTCAGCACGAGACCGGATCCGGAGAGATATTTGACCTGAATCCAGTGCGCGCCTTGGCGACCGTCTACTTCAATTTCACAAGGAGACGTGGAACAAGGGTAAGTCCGGCGTGCCCCGGAAGGCTGAATCACGGTCACCATAATACTCTTGGCCTGGGGAACGCGCGCGAGATCGAAAGCGATAGGCGCCTTTGCGATCGCAATGGGCTGCACGCCTCCGAGCCGCGCGGCCGGCCATTGATGCGCGGCGCCCATACCGAAGAAGAATCCAGTCCATTTATATGCGCCTAAAGCGTTGTCGGAAGTTTCGTATTGAACGTAGTTGCCGTCGGAATAAACGCGGTCCGTAGTGAATGGCGGATAACCCCAAATCGATCCGTAGGCGACGTCTCCGAAGTCCTTATTCGCCTGTGTCGGATTCGCGTTGTACAGGATTCCGAGAGCCGCGCTGGCCTCGCCGGTTAAAACGCGCGCGATGCGAATCGCGTTCGGATCGAGTCCGTTATTGCAGTTCGGCGTGCGGCTACTGAAGCCGGTTCTAGGCGTGGGTACCGTGTCGGGTTCGCAAGCTCCGAAAATTCTGCCGTAGTGCAAGCCCTGCGTGGGAGGATCGTATCCATAATTCTTGATCCACTCTGCGGCCACGACGGCGAGCGACGCGTAATTGTCCGCTTCGGAGTCGTCGATCAGCGAACCCCATTGCAACTGCCGCGTCTTGATACCCAGCATGTATGGTTGCTGGCCCTTACCTGCCAGCACGTATCGGAATAAGTGGTTTGCGCCGCTCGAGTCCGTAGCGCCATCCCACGGCCGGTTCAATGTCAACTGACTGGGCGAGATATAGGTGCAGGCCCAATTTTCCGACAGCATAGGATCGCTTTTGGATTGTGCAATGGCGGTGTACCAATCGTAGTTGCTCGAAGAGTCTTCGATCAGCGCGGAATACGTGCCGGAATCTCCCGGCCAGAGCGCGGACAGTGTCCCGGTGGAAGAAGATGCAAGGCTGAACTCAAAAAATCCAGTGTAGCTGCTCGAGCCTTTCGCGCCCGAGATTACGATCCTGCCGCCCTTTGTCAGGCCAGAGCCGGTGAACGTAGCGGAGCTGTTCGTGACAGTGACGTTCACGGTAGCGATCCCGTGGCACATGCTGGCAACCAGATCGTTATTCACGGCTGTGACCACTGCGCTGCCATTCGTCACATTGAGGCGAGGCCCGGACGAATTCCAATACGATCCATTGGCCCAGGAATTATTGATGATGGGGTTGGCGGGATCAACGCCGCGGCAGTTGTTGTCGCGTGTGTTCACTGCTCGCAGTGCGGTTTTCCAGGCAGTGCGTTGCGTGTCATCAGGGTCCCACAATGCCGCCAACGTCAACCATGACGCGGCATAGCCAGTGTCGCGCGAATCGTCATCATTGCAACTCTCCTTCGCGCTAGCCGCTCCGATGGCAGCGAAGTGGCGCACGTCGGACCAGTCCAGGGATGTATTTGGATTGACCACAAGATCCGTGATCGCGCCGATGGCCCCGCCGCCAAGATTGAGCCACAGCCCACCGGCCCAGCCTCCGTCGACTTCCGGATCCTTGACCCAGTACTCATCCATTTCGTTCGCGGCCGTCAAGGCGGCAGTAAGACCGGAACGATAATAGAGGGCTCGATGCGCCAAACCTTCCCCGTAGAAATTCGGCCCGAAGGCGCTTTGAGCGCCGATCGAATCCTTGTAGCTGTAGGGCATGCCGCTAAAAACAACATTGTTGGCATCCGGGTAGTCGTGCGCTGCGTAGCCGTAGACAGCGGTTTCAGACTCGCAGCCATTGGCCGATTGAATGACACGGCCGTCAGAGCCGTCGGGCCGCGTGTAGTGCACGACAAGGTAGCGGTATGCGATCACCGAATATTCGAAAGTGCCCGAATCGGCATCCGTTGGATAGTTACGTCCAAGAGTTAAATGCGTAGAATCGTCAACGGTCGAGATCGGAGCCACAAACACAAATGGAGTCCCGCCGCCATGAGTCGCCGACACACGCACGAAATGACCGGCTATGACCTTGTTCGCGGCGGTCCACGCCGTATCGATCCCGGTAGCCATAGCCGACCCGGCGGTGAGCGCGATGGCGCCCGCCGAGTATACGGATCGTCCCGGCGGTCCCGGAGCACCTGCCGGGCAGATCGCAGTATCAGGATCCGTGAGAAAAAGTGTATCCGCGCCAGTGACCTTGTACTGACCCACCTGCGTTCCGTCGGGCCAGGCCTGCGCGGGAATGGCCTGGAACGCGCCTCCATTTTGACCGCGGCCGTCATACGCGACTGTGAGCGTGGCTTGACCCGTGGCGCCGGTTGTATCGACGACGCGAACTTCTTCCTGATGATAAGCGCCTCCAACCAGGATTCTCGTCGGCAATTCGGACAGGTCGAGCTTGCTCGCATCGCACACCGTAATCGAGGTCGTGGTTGCGCTGGGAATCTCGCCACACAGCCGGGTACCACCAGAGCCGGGATATGCGCCTGTGCCGGCGAAGGCGTAGCTCACCGTGCCCTGACCATTGATCACCCAGGTTGGATTCGTAATACCTTGGGCCTCGTACGCCGCTTTCCGCAGTCTCATCGCCGCCAAGGCGCGCTCATCCATGAAACCCCATGGGTTCTTACCGAACGCGATCATCGGGCCGAAGATCTTGTCGACTTTCGGGTCGGCGTTGACCACGACGCCATTCTCATCAGTCGCTACCGCTCCCAACTCGAGATCCGTAGTGGCGGTAAGGCCGGCGGCATCGAGGACTCGAAGCCGGAAGGTGTACGTTCCGAAGATAAGGCCTTCGATAGTCGGCCTGACGGTGGTGGAGTCGGACCATTGGACGACCGTTGGCCCATCCACTTGTTCCCACTGGTACGTCACCAAATCGCTGGTGTCGGCCATCGAGAAGCTGCTGGAGCCATCCAGTTGCGCGGGATGGCCTGCTCGCAGCGATACCCAGTTGCTCCACGTAGGAGCGCCCGCCGTTTTGGCGATCGCAGCTGGGCGCTGATTGGGCGTGACAGCATAAACCGGGTTTGCCAACACTGCGTTGTGGCCATTTCCGGAAGAGTCTTTCAACCCGTTTGGTCCGCCGTCGAATTTGAGTTCGGTCCACTCGCCCGCGCGAGCCGTGGTGGGAGGCTTCGAACCAGGCGGAACCAGGTTTCTGTCGATTCGAAAGAATCCCATCTCGACCGAGACGGCTCCACCGATCGTCCCGCCTTGCACGGAAGGATATGACTTTACGCTGCTGATAACATCCCCGCTGCGGGCGTAACCCGTTCCATCGGAGTTCCATAATTCGCAAGTGGTCGCCCTGCCCGGAACATCGCGCTGGAACCGCACCAAAACGTTCCTGCGCCCGCCGAGTGGCAAATAGCAAAGATCCTGTCTTGCTACGGTATCCCGGTTATCATTCAGAGTGAGCCTGCCGTCCGGCCAAATGCTGGCGGAGACTCCGGTACCGTCGAGTTGAAAGATATAAGCGAAAAAGAAGTCTTTCGCAGGCAAGATCCAGTCATGGATTTGAAACTCGACCCGCCACGATTGATTGTCCGGCAGGAGGGGATCGACCATAGTCGCGCTGGTCATGCCGGGGATGAGCGCGAGCGATTGCCCGCCGAACGCCGGCGAGCTCAACGCGATCACCAGTAGCGCCGTGTGATGCTTCAGCCCACCCATACAACTAGTTCGAGTTTATATCCGTTCTGGCTGGCGGCGTAGCGGAAGCGGAGCTAAACCTGAGCCGGTGCAGGGTCTCGCATCAACGTCAAAGCGAATCGCACGTAGCGCAACATCCTTTCGCGATACAACAGCCACATCACGCCGCAATAAATCGCTGCTCCGGCCATAACCTGGAGGCTCAAGCCGGCGGCTTGCGGCCAGTTCTTCGGCAGATAGATCTGGATTCCGAGTACGGCCGCGACCATGATGGCCGATCCAACCAACGCTGGAAGAACAAGGTCGAGGTAAGCCCGATAACCGATTCTCGTGGCCTTCAGCACCTTGGTCAACAAAGGAACAGCCGTCACGGGAGACATAATGATCCAGGACGCCGCTACTGCGCCTGGACCCCAGCGGGACGCGACGTAAAATGAAGCCGGCATCACGAGAAGGCTGATCAGCGACGTCCACATGGTGAAGCGGGTGAAGCGCAGTGATGTGAGGACCTGCCCGATCAGTGTGCTCATAGTTCGGATTGCGGCAAACACGGCCAACCAGCGAAGTGGAGAAACTGCTTCTGCCCACTTTGGCCCGAGGATAACCGCCACTGCGTCAGGCGCGACGGCGGCAAGACCGAGCGTGAGTGGAAGAACAGTGAGCGCGAGGAACTCGGTCATGATCGAAAGATAGCGCCGCACGAGAGTGACGTCATCCTGAACATTCGCGAACAGAGGTCCGGTAACGCGCATGATGAGTAAACTCACCTTCTCCGCCGGTGCGCCCGCGAGACTGATCGCCAATCGATAAGTGCCCAATACCGCATTCCCCATGGTGCGGCCCACCACGATTCCGTCGGCCTGTGAGTACATCACCCACGCCAGCCTCCCGACCGTGACGTGCCAGGCCAGCCGAAGCGGCGCCGAGATCTCCCCCCATTTCGGCAGAGCGAAGGGAACCGGGCTCCAACAAGCGGTCAACACCGCGGAACTTGCCTTGCCCGCGAGCATACCGGCCACCAGCGACCAGTAGCCGGCGCCGAACAGAGCGCAACCAACCGTCACTACTGCCTGCACGAGCGCAAGAGCCGCCTCGGCTAGAGAAAGCCGCCGGTAGTCCATTCTTCTCTGGAGCATTCCCCCGGGGATCGCCTGAAACCCGGTGATCAACAAATTCACGCTGCTGATGACTACGAGCAGGCGGAGTTGGTCCGATCGAAAGAAAGCCGCCACCAGTGGAGCGCCCGCGGCCGATAATCCGAACGCCAATGTGCAAAACAGTACGGAGATGGTGTTCAGTTGCGCTATGACACGGCGGTCGAGCTCCGGCATCTGCAGTACGGCAGCACTGATGCCAAACTCCGCGAGCAAGTTTGTCACCACGGTAAAATAAGCAGCCATTTCGACCAAGCCGAAATCGGATGGTGAGAGGAGTCGCGCCGCCGCCAATACAGAAGCCCATGTGATGAGTTGGGTCATCCATTTGGCTCCGGCCGTCCAAGCCAACCCGTGAACGATCGCGTGGTCCAGCTTGGAAGGCTGCTGACTGTCTGGTTCGCTCATCGGTGATAATTCAACCTCGGATCGCGGAGTGCGATCTCAGTGGCCAATTCCATGTGCCGGGTCCAGCGCCGCAGCGCCGCTAGAGGCGCTGATCTTATTGGCCGCGGAATGTATCGCTACCGCTAAGCCGATCATGGCCGGGTAGTAGAACCGATACGCACTAGAAAGGAACGTGATCGCCACGAAGAAGCCGGTCATCGCCACCAAATAACAAACACACGCGTTGGCGATATCATCAAGACCTTGCAGCCGGGCGTTGCGATGCGTGCGACGGATCAGCAGGATTGCCGACGCTAAGCCCGCAAGATAGAAAATGAGGGCTGGAAGTCCGCACTCGCTGGAGACTTGTGTGAAGGAGCAGTGAGTGGCCTGCCAGCGTCCCTGCTCGCCCTGCAATCGCCGCGTTTTCCCCTCATAATTGCCGAACTGATCCGGACCGACGCCGAAAATGGGATGTTCGAAAGTAAAGCTGATGCTTTTCTTGAACAGATACGCGCGTGTGGCCGCGGATTCGTTGGCTTCCACGTCTTCCTCGCCGAATAAAGTTCCCAATCGTGTGATGGCCCGGCGAGGCGCGAGGGCCGGAATGAGCGCGGCAACCACTAAACCAAGCAGGATGGCAACCACCCGCTGTCGCGGCGCCGCAAGGTACGCGAAACATAAAAATGCAGCGACGATCGCAAGGAGTGCACCCCGTGACGCCGTCCCCAAGATAATCCACAAGCCGTACCCGATCGATGCCAAGAGAATCAGACGAAGCAAAAGGTTCCGTTTTCGATCCATCGCGATGAAGAGCACAAATGGAAGAACCAACAGAAGGTGAGCAGCCAGATCGTTTGGATTCGAAATCACGCCATTTTGGAGCATGAGGCCGACACGATTGTTTGCGGTGTCCGTGAAGAACTGTGCGGTCATAAGGATGACGAAGGCGGCGGCCGCAATCGTGCAGTAGACCAGCCGGATCTCTTTCCAACCTACGGCCAGACCTCCCAACACCAAAAGCATGACGAGGCCTGTCCGGCTGAAATTGGCCAGGCACTGAACGGAACCTCCTGGCCAGGAACTAAACGGAGTGGCCACAATCATCCAAACGAAGAAAGCGAACACGTAATATGGAGCGCGGTATCGGAAAGTCCTTCGGAAGCCGCCCGTTAGCAACGCGCCAAAAATCGCCGGAGGGCCGATGATATATAGAAGATAAGTGTTTACTCCGGTCCGAAAGAGGATGAGATCCGGCAGTGCGCCGAAAAAAGTAAAGACCACGGCGAGGCCAAACCAGAACGCTGGTTTACGAAATGGTAAGTTTTCGTCGAGATCGGCTATCTTGGCAGCGGAAGTCCGGGCATTCGCGAAACCGGGAGTGGCGGACGGGCTGGGCGTCGCAGCAACTCGAGGGACAGGCAATGGATCGGTGAGTGGGTTGGGCAGCTTCTTGGACGATAGCATTCGACCCACGGTCTCATGATACAGGATCGCCCAGGAATGGTTCGGGGATTATACGATTTCGAAGTTTGTTCTCGTCACAAAAGAAGGAATTTCTTCAGTTGAGGAAGGCGCGCAATAGTACCCCCGGAATTTGGCGCCAGTTTGCCGGATGCCCATAGCTCGTAAGGTTTCCGGATCAAAGATAGACAAATTTGGCGCACCGATTATTTCAGGGCCATCCTGCTCGTTCGGCACTGCCGCGGACGCACACCTGCATAAAGCTGGGAGAGCACGGGCGTGATCCTTTCGCAACCAGACGCAGTCCAGCGTTTTCAGAGCGCTGGATCCAGCTACCGTTCGATGCTCCATCTGAATCACCCATGCGGCCCCCACCAGCCCCGCGGTCGAGTGGCGCACTATTACAAGTCTGCGCGCGCGAGGGTCCGCTGCATAGTGCTCCATCTGAGCCTCGGTCGGATCGCTCCAGAGAACCGTGAGATCGCGGCTGCACTCATCTACAATTGGGCGCAATAAAGACAAGTCGCTTGTGACGACTGCCTCGTAACTGGAATCGGTTGGAGTGTCGCGCGCCAGCCGTGCGTAGTTCGGATAGTCACCAAGGGGCTGAACCGAAAAACGAGCTTCCTGGTAGGAGCGGAGCAGAGTGCGCTCACCAGGGGACGATGGAGTTCCGAAGGTGATTACAGGCAAGCCACGATCGGAGAGGGCGCTTGTCAGCGTGTGATAGAGGCCAGCGGCGACGCCTTGGTTACGCCAGCTTCTTCGCACGGCGACGAACGAGACCAAGGCAACGTTGGCGCGCTCGGATCCCCAGCGGATCCGGCGCGCGGAGGCAGCCGCGAATCCCACTGGTTCACCAACGTCGAACGCGGCCGCGGCAGGGAGCGCGGCGGTAGCGGGAAACCGGAGTTGCCACTCCAGATATTGGGGTGAATAGCGAATGGCTGGAGGGTCCCAAGCTTCTTCCAAAATCGCGCTGGCTGTTGTGGCGAAGGCGGCGCCGTCCACCAGCTTGAACACCGGCGAAGTCACGAAATATCCTGAAACTCCGGAGCGTTGCGAATCGCGTCGGGCCATGCGGAAGGCACGCTGCCGTGCTGCTGCAGGAACGCATATACCCAGCGCTCAAGACCAAAGCCGACGCAAACGCTGTGCATCGGCCCTCCAGTTTCCAGGTCTGTATGAAATACGCGGCCGAAGAAATCGGAGTGATAGTTGTGCGACCCAACGGCGATCCGCTCGCCGCCAGCGAGCATGAGAGACACCTCGAACTTGGAATCTGAACTGAGTTGAAAATAGGTTTTCGAAATGCTGTCGGGAGCAACGAAAAAGGGGTCGCTGGCCGTTCGGATCTCTCCCGCGATCCGGTGGCGGTTGATAAACTCCGCCATCATTTCGATGGTCTGGTCACGAGCCTGCAGCACTTCTTTACGGGCCCCGAGGAATACAACTTCACGCAGCGTAAACTCCCACAGCCTCCTCAAATCGGTGATATTGCTCGATTCGTAGCGAAAGCACTTACCGCAAATAGAGTATGTTGTTCCGAATACCGGAACAGTGCGGCCCTCGAAAAGATGATAGACGTGATAACACACGGCTGGCGAAAGGCAGGCTTCAGGCCGATCCATGTCCGCCAGCGCCGCGCCATCCAACTCGCCGGCGCTTTCATGTCTCTCGCGAAACGCGGCGATGACATCAACATCCTCCTGAAGATGACTCGCAAAGGTGACGGACTGGGGGAACGATCGAAAATAATCACAACGTGAAAGTATCCGGTCCGGAATGAGCGTCGGCGTCATGAGAGGGGTCGCGTTCCAGGGAGCGCCGAATTGCTTGAACACGCGATCGAAATACTGGAAAAGGCGAAGAGGAATGCCGTACATCGCAACTTGTCCAGTGCCGAGAAAACGGATACCGTTCGTGTCGACACCGGTAGCGAAAGCCGGCTTGCCGGCAGCCTCGCTATGGAACACAATCTTCCGCTCTAATCCGCGAAGCGCCCTCTGCGTCCGGTTTGCCAATTCACCCAGCGCCGCAGTAAGCTGGCTGCCGCGGTGGTCGGGAGCTTCAAACTCGATGGATAGATTGTCCGCGGAGAACCGGACATTCCGAATGTCTTTCGAGAGGAAGGGGGCCTGCTTAAGAATCTCCTCGCGTGCCATTTCGTGCGCGGGAGCGTTCAAGTCAACCTTGAACGTTGCTACGCTCATTTGCCCCGTCTCAGTTCGTCGATCAGCTTTTCCAAATCCGACGCCGTTCGCGCGGCGATAAACCGTTCATCCGGGATGCTGAGGCCGAAGCGTTCTTCCACCTCCAGAAGTAAGGGCAATGCCGAAACCGAGCTCATGCCCGCATCATAAAAATCCTGGTCCGGAGCGAGGTTTGGAATTCCGCCGATCCGCGCTAGTATTTCGAGAATCGCTGGCAGAACTCCACTGTCCATGTGTCTTTGCTCCAATACCGGCCCCAACTGGCTAGGTGCTGCGAATGAGGGCTTGTACCCGCCGGGCAGGATTACCAGCGACCAGCGCGTTTTCCGGCACATCGCTCATCACCACGGATCCAACCGCCACGGCACTACCATCGCCGATGGTAACTCCGGGACAGATGATGGAATTGTTTCCAATCCAAACATTATCTCCAATCGTAATCGGACGGACTTCTTCCGAGGCTGCCGGCGAGCCTGCGAGCCGAGCCGCTGGATCGGAGGGATGCCCCGGAGAATCGAACATTTGTACATTGACTCCAATACGGCAATGACGGCCAATCGTGATTCTCTTCCCAACTGTGAATGAGCAGTTGTGGCCAATGCCGGTGTTATCACCGACGATCAGTTCCGGCCGATCGCTGTACCGCACAGCGAAATGAAAACTGCTCTTGCCGTCAACGACCACATTGTCGCCAATCGCCAGAACGCCATGCCCCTGCACCCAATGTAGAAAGACACCAGTTCGAAGGTTGCGGCCATAGCTGGTGCAGTAGGCCTTGAACAGTGGTTCGCAGATGAAGATGCGCACCATGAAGTAATAAATGGAGCGAACGAGCAGGAACAACGCAAGTGCGGGCCGGACTACAATGCGAGGCGCTGGCAATCCGAAACTTCCCAACCCACGGTATATCCGTCTGGCGAGCGCGGCGAGGGGGTGATCGGAAAGCGCAAGAAATCGCCACAGCCCCGCCATCAATGCTCGATTATAGCGGCCAACACAGGAGTGTGGCCGGTATGTTTCTTCGGGACGCCACCTGCTGAGCTAGCGCCGGAAGATAATCACGTCAGAGGTTTGGACGGCGAGCGATAAACCCGGAGCTACATAACCGCGTGCAAGCCGTTCAAGATTTGGCCAGTCCCGCTGCTCAAACGCGCACGCTGCTTGCGGATACAGGATCAGCCAGTGTGATTGAAACCGGTCCATTGCGGACACGAGGTAGGCGTCATTCCATTCCTGGCGGCTATAGCGCTTATCTACAAGACTGAGAACAGGGCGGCTCAGGACATATCCGGTTGGTTGGCCACACGACGCGGTGACAACAGCGTCATGCGGAATATTCCTGGCAATCCAATCCTGGACTGTGCCGCCGCCATTCGGTATCGAACTCTGAAGCCGAGCCTGCAAATTCTGATGAAATTCAGCCGGATTGGGTGACGTGAGGCCTCGTGCGTTCAGTGCGATGTAGCCGGTCAGGAGAGCGGCGGCTGCAAATCGAGGAAGTTTGGACGGAGCGGCCCAGACCGGGTGGATTAACAAGGCGGCGGCGACGGCCCACACCGGAATCAATGGGTAAAAATATCGAGAGCTGATGCTCACGGCGCTGGTTGATCCGGCGTAACCCAGGATGACGAGATAGGTAACGGTGTAGACGATGATCAGGCCGGGCACTCGATGCGTTGGCGATATTCGCAGCGCAACGCGCGATGTAACAACAGTCCAGACTAACACTAATAATCCTCCGTACAGGATTAATTCCCCCAGTCCGAACATTGGACGAGGGGCGACGAATAGCGCTTGGTGCACAGTAAAGAGAATTGTCCTGGCAGTTTCGTAAACCGGGGTGAACACCGGCTTAGTATTGCCTCCGCGCCACGATCCGACGGCGAGATAATTGCGGAGCATCAACGGTCCGATGAGTAGGAAAGCGGACAGCAGAGGCCAAGCACTCACAATCGTCTTGATGCGACGGGCCAAGAGAGCCTGCAACACGATGAACGAGATTAGCGCAATTAGCAAGAGGATTGCGGCATATCGAACGCAGTACGCCGCGCCTGCGAGAATTCCGCAGGCAAAAAGCCAGCCTCTGGTGCGAGAAGCAGCGTTGCCGGGATGCAGTCCAATCCAGTAAGCAACGATCGCGCCGCAGCTCAACGACGTGAACAAAACGTCGGCGTTGACCGCCGTGCCCAGTACGAGACCGAGACAATTACCCTCAACTATTGCAAGGGCGAATCGAGTTCCATTGCGATCGCTCTCAGCTTCTTGGCATAACCGCACAGTCAACGGAACGAGCGCGATGGCGGGCAGCGCTGAACAGAGAACCGCCGACGTCTTCAGAGACAGACCTAAGTACGAAAGCAAAGCGATTATCGCCGGATATCCCGGAGGGAAGGTGGTTAGCGGAGCCGGGATTCGCCCGTGCGATTGTTCCTCATCGAAGTGCACAATGGAGGTGCTAAATCCGTTTCCTGAGCGAATATTGCCTGCTTCGGAAAGGTATTGATAGCCATCGTTGGTCAGAGACGCCCCCGCAGTCGCCAGCCTGACCGCAAGCAAAACCATCAGGGCGGCCCACCAAAGGACGATCTCAGATTTTCGAAGGTGGCGGGGCGTCATTAGAAGCTAACGGGCCGTGGTCCGTTAAAACATGATACTGTCTGTCGGGAACTCATCGCCTGGCTTGCACCCCTTCGTCGAGATAGCATGTGAGAAACGAATTGCGATATCCATTCCGACATCTGATCGTTTCGTGGGTCAGCCAGAACGTCTTCGATCGGTTCACCTACACGGTCCGGAATGGTCTGAACAAAGGACTGCGCCGCCGAGGCGGGCTAGGATGGGTTCCCCGAGAGCGCGATACGCCGGAGGAGCTCTTTTGGAAAGCGTTGGACCTGGAAGAAAAGGTCATCTATGACATCGGCGCGTTCCATGGACTTCTAACCATGTACTTCGCGCGGCACGCGACACAGGTGGTGGCGTGGGAACCGAACAGTAAGAATCGCCAACGTCTCGAGGAAAACATACGGCTGAACTCATTTACGAATGTCATCGTACGCTCTTATGGACTCTCGTCAAAACCGGCGCGGGCAAGTATGACATTCGATTCTCTGGTGCCGGGGACCGCGAGCCTGGACGCCAAGATCGCTACCGGAGCCCAACATGAAACCGTCGAGCTTCGAACACTCGACCAGGAGGAGGGACTGAAGGCTCCGGATTTGATCAAGATCGACGTAGAGGGCTTCGAGTTGGAAGTACTAAAGGGCGCGGGCCGAGTGCTGGGGCGCCGCCCCGATCTCTTTCTTGAAATGCACGGAAGCGATCCCGATGACAAACGCCAGCGCGTGCAGGCCATTGTGGACCATATTTGGGCACTCGGTTACACGAATATCGTGCATCTGGAATCGCAGGCAACGATCACGCCTCTGAATGCCCACTCAGCAAGTCAGGGGCATCTCTACGCGCGCGCGAACGGAGGCAAGTGAACCGGTTTCATGCACCGTGAGTCCAAACTGTTCGCTTCAGGGCGTGCGCCAGCTAACCGCTGCTTCGGAACTCTCGTAACCAGAGGCACTAGTCTCAGGAACGGACCAGAAGCGCCGTGCTGGCAGGACCAGGATGGAACTGGCGCAGAACGCAGCAGCCATCAGCGTGACGAACGTTCGGATAGGAGAGCTAAGGCGGCGAAGCCGGAAACGCTCTGACATCCACATATCGAGCAATGCGAGTGCATAGAGAAGGCCTTGGCCGGACTGCGACAGGTGGCTCCAGCGTGCCGGGAGCCAGAAGCTCGCGATGCCCATCACCAGCAGAGCGAATGGCAGCAGGAGGCGAGCGAACTTGTGCGACACGAAATGAAACCACATTCGGTTCCGCGGGCCAAGCAGGTGCGGGAAGGCCAGTAGGATCTGATAGACGCCGGCCTGCGTGCGGACTTTGCGCTGAAACTCGGTCTTGAGCAATGCCGGGACATCGAATGCTTTGGCGTTCTCGTCGAGGATCAACCGGTGGCCGCTGAAGAAGGCTCTCATGGGGAGGTGCACGTCGTCGAGCAAGCAGTCCGGTGGCAATGGCGCTGCCAGCTCGCGCCGCATGGCGTAGATACAACCAGTGGCACCGGGAATAGAATCGATGCGGCTTAGCCGTTTGCGCATCCACTTTTCATATTTCCAGTACAGGCCCACGCGCGCGTCCTCACGGCCGAGCGAGTCGAGGATAACCAGTTCACCGCTGGCGACCCCGACCGAGGGATCGGCGAAACAGGCGACCAGATTGCGCAACGCATCCGCCTGGAGCGTCTGGCGGACGTCAGTGAAGAAGAAGATTTCGCCGCGCGCGCGCTCCATGAGGGTGTTTAATGCGACCGCCTTGCCGCTCCACGGGATCCGCACTAACTTCACCCCTTGAGGCTCGAATTCGCGCACATATTCGTCCGTGCGGTCGGTGGAACCATCGGAAACTACCAGAATTTCGATCAGTTCGGGCGGATAGTTCAGTGCGAGAATCGAGCGTAGCTTTGGGCGGATCCACGCCTCGCCGTTGTGCACCGGCAGAAGCACGGAGACGGACTTGGGCTCAAATTGCCGCCGAATCGGAGCGCGCTCACGACGCGCCAAGACCGACAAGAGCAACGGATACCCGAACAGAGTGTAGAAAATAAACACTACAGCGGCCAGCGACAAGAACCACGCCAAGTTCATATAACCCGCTTTATCAGCACCGCTGGCGCGATTATTTGCCAAGGACCGCCATCGGGCATCCAACCGGGATTTCCGTCTTGGCTCCCTGGTTTCGTAGTAGTATACAGCGATCGACTTGATTGCGACCAGGTTATTTTCGTCGGAAGTGGTACCAGTACGCATAAGAGCAGCTTGAGAATGAAGAGATTCGTCAAAGGCGTCGCAAACGGCGTAGTCCTCGCGGTGGCGTTTCCGCCGGCCCTATTATCTGGTTTCGGCCGCGTGGAATGGGTATTCCTTCTGTTTGCCCAGACTTGCGCGCTTGTGCCGGGCATTCTGGGCGACTACCTGAGGATCGCGTATTATAAGTGGACCCTCACTGAGTGCCCGCTCGATAGCCGAATTCAGTTCGGCTCTTTCTTCGCACATCCCCAGGCCCGGGTCGGCCGGGGCGTCTATATCGGCTCTTATTGTGTAATAGGGCGATCCGCGATCGGCGATCGGACACAGATCGCCAGCGGCGTCCAGATCCTCAGTGGCCGGCGGCAGCATGCGCGCGATGCCGGGGGCCATATCCTGGGGTCGGAGCACGGCGAGTTGTCCGAGGTCGCTATTGGAGCGGACTGCTGGATTGGTGCGGCGGCCATTGTGATGGCCGAAGTGGGAGCCCGTTCCACCGTGGGCGCCGGGTCGGTGGTGGTCCAACCGATACCAGCCGGCTCGATGGCAGTGGGACGCCCGGCGCAGGTCGTGAAGACAGCCGGCGCGGAGACCGGAGATCATTGAAGAATAGCCGAAGACGAAGAGCAGCTGTACAGCGTTATCGGGCTGTGGCGAGCGTTTCGCGGATCAGTGACTCATAACGATCCGCGACCTTCGCGATGGCATAGTTTTCTGCCACCCGCTGCCTGGCAGCCTGTCCCATACTTGCGCGCAGAGGCGCATTCTCAAGAAGATTCATGATCGCCGCCGCTATCGCATCCGGATCTCCGGCCGGCGTCAGCAAACCGTGATGTCCACCTTCGATTAATTGACGGTTGGCAGTGATATCGCTGACCACCGAAGGAAGCCCGGTCGACATGGCTTCGAGCAGTGCGCAAGCAAATCCTTCGCTGTAGGAAACCAGGGCAAAAATATCGGCGATCCGCATCCATACTGGAACTTTTGCCGGTTCGACGAGGCCGGCGAAGCGAAGGTTACCTTCTGTTAAACCGAGTTGGCCAGCTTGCTCGGCGAGAGAGGACCGCAACGGGCCGTCGCCCACCAGCAACAGCATAGCTGAAGGGATCCGGCGCACAACGCGTGCGAATGCATCCAGGAGCGCGGGCAGAGCTTTCTCCGGTGCGAGCCGGCCAACATAGAGCACCACGGGTGCCTTGGGTGGAATCCCCAAGTCGAGGCGGAGCCTCGCGCGCTCACCGTCGCCGCAGGGGGCGAACTCATCGGTGTCGACCGGATTGGGCATCCAATAGAGCTTCTCAGGTGTGAAACACTCGCGAATTGCTTCCTCCCGCATTCCCTCGTTCAAGATCATCACACGGTGTGCCCAGCCTCGCAGCCATTTGAGTTCCAGGCGCCCGGATAGAGACCGGGTCATCAGGGGAATGACGCCGCTGCCCCCAATTTTCATAAGGATCGGCTTGCGCAGAAACCTGGCGACTGGGAGTCCCGCGGCCAGGTGCAGGCCCTGCATCAGGAAATAGACGAGTTGATAATTCCGGCGCTCCCACAGAAGCATCGCGGCTACCCGGAGCGCGAACACGATGTTCTTGGGCCTCCCTCTCCAGTGCCCGGCGTAGATCCGCACAGGAACGCCTTCCGGGTCGACCCAATCCCGAACCGGCGGCATCGGGTCACCGCCTGCGCAGACCACCGTAATGCGATAACCACGCCGGATAAGGGCGGCGGAAACGCGCTGCGCCTCCAGCTCCGAGCCCCCAATTACGGGAGGATACGAAGAACAAATTAGCAACAGGGACGTGGGTTTCCCGGTTGCGCTGCTCATCTGCCTGCATCGCCCCTGCTCGGAGCACGAAGGGCGAGTTCTTCTATTTCAGAACCACGTCCGATGCGTTCGAGGGCTTGCCATTTGTTTTCACCTCGACGCAGAAACGAGACATGGTTGCTGAAGTCTTCCTCCAGCGTCCGACCGACGATCCAGAAGCCGCCGACCTTGAGGCTGTCGAACGCGGCCTCGATGCCGGCCGTCAGTTGGTCATCGGAGAAGTAAGCCCTGTTGAAGATATTCATCGTTCGCAGCACGTGGCAGACAGGTGCGTGCTCGAAGACGGATCGCTTGCGGATTTGAAATCGGGCATTTGCTTTGCTGTAAGACAGAGCTTTGGGGTGAATATGGGGGATCTTGCTGACGCAGTAGTCGGCCGTGCCGGAGGATTCCATCCAACCCTCGGGCAGGGACAGACGTTCAAACCCCCGCTTCGCGCGGGCAGCAATCATGCGATTCACCGGATACCGCCAGGATTCCGGATGGTGTACCGAAACCACCCATGGCGGTCGAATGTATTGGAGCGGCTGTCCACTCGGTTCCACGATGTACGTCTCGCCGCCCGGAAGAGTGAGCCGGATCAAGAAGAGGAGCACGTCGGAAGCTTCGAAGTTTGCGTTCGGAAAAACGCGAAACACCTGCTCAGCCCACTCCCAGGAACTCAAACCGTCGGAGGCGGCACGATCCTGCACGCGGAGTTCGGCCTCGGCTGAATAAAACTTCTGGAGCCAACGCATCGCCGTGGCATCGACATCGCCGAAGCGGCGGGGGAAAGACGTCCGGAACGTTCCGTTCGAGGTCCGGAGGGTAAAGCTGATATCTTCGAATGCACGGATGTCCTCCTCGCTGGGATCGTTCCCGATATCCAGGAGGCTATAGGATGCATGTGCACCAAAAAACCGCCGTTTCGACCCCGCTTGCAGATATCGATCGCGTGTCCAAACTCCGAATTTCAGCATAGTTGACGTGACCCCAGCGTTGTTGGCAGTCCTTCCCAATTGTAGCCGGGGGTTGCCCCTGGAGATGCCAATTTTGAGCGCGCGAAAGCCTCCCGCTGGTATCATCGAGCCGAATGACCCGCCTCAGCCATCTGCGGCGACTATGCCGCAGTGCGAAGATGCTGGGCCTGAGCCTGCCCGACACCTTCCGATGGCTTTGGAGTTACTATGCAAGCCGGTTGCCTGGCGCCGATTCTCGTGCCACTTCCCGCGTCGAGATCGGCTTCCGAGCCGGGCCGGCTATGGATCTCCGGGTACAGATCCGTACAAACGGTATTGACTATGATGTCGTCGAGGAGATCTTCGCGCGGAGGGCGTACAAGTTGGATCTGGAAAATGTGAGGCGCGTCCTCGATTTAGGCGGCAACATCGGGCTGGCCAGTCTGTTTTTCGCAAGCAGCTATCCGGGCGCCCAAATCTGCACGGTGGAGCCGATCCCCAGCAACCTCACCATCCTCGAAACTAACCTGAAGCTCAACCACGTTCCGGCCCGAATAGTGCCGGGCGCCGCAGGAGGGCGAGACGGGAGGACCAGTTTGGTAATCTCTCGGGATCCGCGGCGGCACTCTAGCGAAACCGCGGGGATCGGAGCCTTGGCCACAGGAACCATTGAGGTTGACATGTTCAGCGTTCCCTCCTTGATGAAGCTCATGGGATGGCCAGATATCGATTTGCTGAAGATCGATATTGAGGGAGGTGAAACTGAAGTTCTCGGCGGTCGTCCCGCCTGGCTCAGGAAGGTACGCGCCATCATTGGAGAGGGCCACGTGGGCGTCGGATACACGATCGAGGCCTGCCGGACAGATCTGGAGCCCAGGGGCTTTCAGGTGAGGTTGCTCGACCAGAGACCGGGCGCAATGTTGTTTGTCGCTCGCCGTCCCGGTTGACAGAGCCGAAACAGAGTAGCGGAACTCAACGCGGCAGGGAAATCACTACCAACGTTGACCGAAAATACACATGCTACGCTAAAGCATCCCGTGCGAGAAGTTCAGGATCGCAATCCTCTCAGAGCCGAATCTGACTGGCCGAGCGTCGTTGTTGCGGGGGGTCATCAAACGGGCGTTCTCCTCACGCGGCACTTGAGCAAACGTGGCGTGAAGGTCTTTTGTGTCGAGTGGTACCGCAAGCAGGCCTGCTTTCGCACGGTGTACGGAACGACACTGCAATGTCCCAATCCGGACGAAAAGCTGTCTGCATGGATGAGCTTCATGACAGCGCTCGGCGCCAAGCTCAATCATCCGGTTTTGATTCCCATCGCCGATCAATATGTCACTGTCATTGCGCAAAACGCGGAGGAGCTGGCGGCAAATTTCCGCTTTTACAAGAACGCGACAGCTCTGCAAACGCAGCTCTGCACTAAACAGCAGCAATACCGTATCGCTGAGGAAAACGGCTTTCCATCACCAAAAACGAGGTTTGTCAAATCGCTCGAAGAGGTTTGGGGATTCGCTGCCGGAGCGCGGTTTCCTTGTATCGTAAAACCGCTTTATTCCCGCGACTGGGGCCAGCTTCCTGCCGGTCATCCGTTGTACGGCCTCAAGGTCGCCATGGCGGATTCCCCGGAGGACTTGGCCGCAAAGTATCAGCTGGCCGCACTGATAAAACCCGAGTTGGTTGTCCAGGAGAACATCGAGGGACCCGATAGTAACAAGCTCGTCTATCTATCCTGCTATAACAGCCAAAGCGAGCGAATTGGAACCTGTATGGTCCGGGAACTGAGGACATTTCCGATGACCAACGGTTCGGCGAGCATCGTGGAACCCGAATCGGATCCTGAGGTGGACGCTATGTGCGACCGGTTTCTGCGCGGCCTTCATTATGTGGGCCTATGTGAAATCGAGCTGAAGCGCGACACGCGAGACGGGCAGGTCAAATTGATCGAAGTCAACCCTCGATATAGTGGCACGGCGGATTCGGCTGTGTATGCCGGCGTCGAACTCGGCTGGCTGCACTACTTGGATGTGATTGGCCAGCGGGTTGTCATGACCCGTCCCAGTGGAGGCGATTTCCGCCATATCCTGCTGGCGGCCGACCTGGCGACGATCCGCAGTTACCGGCGCGCGGGCCTGCTCACATGGAAAGAATTGCTTCGATCCTATCGGCCGCCGCTCGCCTTCTACGATTTCGACCTCCGCGACTGGCGCTTGGCAGCGCAAACAATGATGAACATCGTAAAAGCGCTGATCGGGCCGCCCCTGCGGAGGCTTTTCCCCAAAAGGCGCACTCCCTTTGGCCGCCCTGGAGAATCTTAGTCAGGATGAGCGCCTGGAAGAGACTGGTTCGGCTGGGCCTGCACGATTGCGGAGGATTGTCAGCAGTGCGGCTATGGAATCGGCGGGGTTTTCGAATCCTAACCTATCATTCGTTTTCACCCGACGCGTTACCAGTCCTCGACGAGCAATGCGAGCATATACGTCGCTACTATCAGCCGGTGTCGATGGCAGCGGTCGCGGCCAGTTTGGCCGGCGAGCCGTTGCCTGATAACGCTCTGGCTGTCACGGTCGACGACGGTTACGCGAACTTCGCAGCAGCCCAAGAAATCTTCAATAAACATGGGATTCCAGTGGTCGTGTACCTGGTTACCGATTTTCTGGATCGGAAGACATGGTTCTGGTGGAACCGCATCCTATACGTGTTCTCACACACCGACCGCCGGGAATTCGAGATTGTGTTGACGCCCTCTGCCGCCCCGCCCGCGCGGTTTTCACTCGAATCCGACGCGCAACGAAAGTTCGCGGCCGATACGGTGATCGAGATCGCCAAGGGGTTTCCCGAAACGCGGCGCTCGGCCCTTTGCGACGAGATCGAGGAGCGGCTCCATGTCCAACTGCCCGAGCTGCCGGTGGAATGGCGGCCGCTGAGTTGGGATCAAGTGCGCCAGCTTCGCCGCGAAGGTGTCGAGTTCGGCGCTCACACGAAGACTCATCCGATTCTGCCAGCGATTCAAGATAACGGTGAGCTGCAGCACGAAATCGTTTGGTCAAAAAAGCGAATTGAGAAAGAGCTGAATGAGGCGGTCATTCACTTTGCCTATCCCAACGGGCAGTTCGATCAAAGAACGGTGGATATTGTTCGCGGGAGCGGATTTCAGACTGCCGTAACTGCTGAGGCCGGCCTCAACTTTCATCCAGATCCCCTGCTGCTCCGGCGTTTCTCAGCAGGCCTGCAAGAGCCGCTGTTTTATCTTGCAGAGGTGATTTCGGGGTTGCGCCACATGTCTTGATTGTTTCCGGCATCCACGAGGCGTGAGCCCAATGCAAAGCCGTTCAGTTTGCGACTTTGCGATACACGTCGACCAGGCGCCGGGTCCGCTCTTCCGGAGCGAACCGTTCACGGATTGCTTTCTGCCCTTGTGCAACCAGACCTGCAGCGAGCGAGGGATTCTCCAATAGCCGCTGCATCACTTCGGCGAGAGCCTTGGAATCACCAGGCGGGACGAGTAGAGCAGTCTCGCCGTCGGTAACCATCTCCGGAATTCCCCCCACCGCTGTCGCCGTCACGGGCACTCCAGCCGCCATCGCCTCGAGCAGCGCATTCGGCGAGCCCTCGCTCCACGACGGGAGAACTGCCAGATTCGCGATGCCATAGTAAGGTTCAGCCGAGTCACGCTGTCCCGTCAACGTGACGGATCGCGTCAGGCCAAGCGTCTCGATTCTTTGCTCGATCCGCCTTCGCTCTGTCCCATCGCCGACAATCACCAGGTGAGCTGAAAGCGTCTCCGGCATGCGGCTGAAAGCATCGAGCAAGCCGAGATGATCCTTTTCTCGCGACAACCTTCCGACACTCAGAATCACCCTGCGGTTCGGCTCGATGTCCATCTCAGCGCGTAATTGAGCGGCTGTTTCAGGTCTCCTCGCCTGGGCTCCCCATCCTGGCTGGATCGCATTATGAACGATCTCGATCTTTCCTCCCGGAACGCCCTTCGCTTGGAGTTGCTGCCGGAAGGAAAGGCTTACGGTCAACACCTTCGCCGCGGCGCGCAGTGACCATCGGTCCAACTGGTTGTACAAACGCATCTGCCAGTTCGGCCATGTGTAGCCATGATGAAACGCGACCCACGGAGCGTGGCGTGGAAGCCCGGCTGCCCGGACCAGGAAGTGCGATTTTACGGCGTGCGTCTGAATGACGTCAGGCTTCATTAGCTTTGCGATCTGGTCCAGTGACTGGACCACGGCACCGTCGAACCGCCCATGTTCCTTGACGGTATGAACCGCGATGGATTCGCGAGCCGCAGTTTCGATAAACAAGTTGGACGCCTCGCCGCGGACGAAGGTAGCGATGATAGTCTCGATACCGGAGGCGCTTGACAAACGCGCGAACTCAAGAAGGTTTTTGGCCGGACCTGTTATGGTGCGGGCTTCGATGATGGCCAGAAGCCGAAGGGGCCTCATTGGGACATCTCGAGCCACTGTCGATAAGTTTCGAACAATGATCGACAGAGGATCTTCCAGTCATAGTGTTCCTCGACTAACTGCTTCGCGGCCGCACTCAGGTTCCGGCGTCGCGATTCGGATTCGGCCAGACCAGTCAAGGCCCGAATCCACGCCTCGCTGTCATCGGGGTCAGCCAGGAGGATATTCTTGTCGGGCTCGACGCTGAGCCCCTCGATTCCCAACTCGGACGATATCACCGGCACTCCAGCCGCCATAGCTTCCAAAATTTTCAGCCGGGTGCCACCTCCTGACCGAAGCGGGACAATCGCCGCCAAGGCCTGGTGATAATACGGGCGGACGTCCGCCACGGTTCCGGTGACTTCCACGCCGGCCACCTTGCGCAAATCGAGCACGGCGCGGCCTGGGTCCGCGCCCACCAGCGTTAACCGGCACCCGGGTAGCTGTTCGCGCAGTCTCGGCCACACAGCGTGTGTGAAGGCCACTGCAGCTTCGATGTTGGGCCGGTAATTCATGGAAGCAACGAAGACGATGCGGTTCCGGATCACCTCAGGCACTGGCTCGGAAAAGTATCCGGTGTCGACGCCGTTGTTGAGCACGGCGATGCGCGCATCCGGCGCCAGGGTGAGCAAGTGCTGCCGCTCCCGGTCGCTACACACTACGTGTCCGAGGGCGGTGGTAAGAATCGAGTATTCCAAACGTTCGAGCTTGCGGGCCGTCAGTGCCGCGTAGAAACGGTGTGCCGGCGAACTCACGACGCGGCCATAGCGCCGCATGGCTTCCGATTCGATGTTGTGCCAGTCATACACAACAAGCGGTCTAGTGCCCAGCGCGCTCGCAAGCGGCTCCAAACAGCCCATCATGTGGATGCTGTCGAGATGGATCAGGTCATAATGTTCAGAACGGATCGAACCGGACAGTGCCGCGACCATTTCATCTGAAGTGTAATTCAACACCGGCAACGGCCAATGTCCTACCAGACCTCGTGCAATCTGGCGAGGAGTATAAGCTCTGGGCTTCGGTATGGAGATTACGTCGCGGCAGAAAGGCAAGTCCACGCGAGTCAGAGACGAAGCTCCCGGATCGAGGTAGTGCGCGTAAGTCAAGTCGGCTTGTTGCCCGAGAGCTCGCGCCAAGTGATAATCCCGCAATTTTGCGCCACTCAGAGGAGGCCAACATTGGCGCGGAGAAATGAATAGGATTCGCATCACCGCGCGCAGCGCCCACGAGCCGGCCTCAGTTTGATCCATCCCCGCGACACGTACCGATACTTCTGCGCCGCGGCAGTGTTGCGGAGTGATCGCCTCTCGAAGCCCTCGCCGTCGATCTTGATAAGCTTCCGAGCCTTCAATCCTGCGTTCTTGTCGTCTGTATGAAGGTTAATGGTTTCATACTACCGTCCAGACGAGCCACTCCGGCGTAGAGGCTCCGGATCTGTCACTTGGTGTTCTCATGCTGATTCCCTAGGGGAGCGATGGGCGATCAGGC
>JACXTT010002158.1_pt1 | contig 31541 bp, 34 predicted proteins | sample 9270951 | NCBI WGS metagenome assembly JACXTT01 (sample SAMN15532306, study PRJNA645909) | rock metagenome | isolation source: weathered quartz diorite | place: Puerto Rico | collected 2017-06-21
AAGTATAGACGCCGGAGTGGAGTGCAAAAACGTTTCGGGCGCATGTGCTCCGTTTACCCGTGGAAAAATATCCCGGTCGCGCCTAGAGGCTTCCCTTGGTCGAGGGAATCGCATCCGACGCGCGCACGTCGACTTCGAGCGCCATGCGCAGGGCGCGCCCGAACGCCTTGAAGATGGTCTCGGCGTTGTGATGCGCGTTCATGCCGCGCAGGCAATCGACATGCAGCGTCACCAGGGCATGATTGCAGAAACCCTGGAAAAATTCGTGCACCAGGTCCACGTCGAATTCGCCCACGCGCGAGCGCGGGAAATCCACGTGATATTCCAGTCCGGGACGCCCGGAGAAATCGATCACCACCCGCGACAGCGCTTCGTCGAGCGGCACGTAGGCTTGGCCGTAGCGACGGATGCCCTTTTTGTCGCCGACCGCCCTGGCAACCGCCTGGCCGAGCGTGATGCCGATGTCTTCCACGGTGTGATGTGCGTCGATGTGCAGGTCGCCCCTGGCTTCTACGGTAATGTCGATCAGGCCGTGCCGCGCCACCTGCTCCAGCATGTGCTCGAGGAACGGCAGGCCGGTGTCGAGCCGCGCCGCGCCACTGCCGTCCAGGTTCACGGAAACGGTGATCCGGGTTTCCTTCGTATCGCGCGACACCTCCGCGCGCCGGCCCGATGCCGACTTGCCGCGGGGGGCGCGGGATTTCGTTCGTTTAGGGGATTTCACAGGCAAACCATAGACGAATCACAGCGCCGCCTCAAGCGCCTTGAGGAAGGCAGCGTTTTCATCCGGCGTACCGACGGTCACGCGCAGGCAGCCCTTCAGCGCGCCGCCGGAGGAATTCAGATTCTTTATCAGCACGCCGCGGGCGCGCAGACCTTCGAAGACCTCGTCGGCGTCACGGCCGGCGATCCGGAACAGAATGAAATTGGTCTGGCTGGGCCAGACATGCACGCCGCGCATCCGGCCGAGCGCCTGCCACAATTGCTCCCGGTCCTGGCGTATCTGCCGCGCCTGCGCGTCGAGCAGCGGCAGATGCGTCAACGCGAATTCCGCGCTTGCCTGCGTGAGGCAGCCGATGTTGTACGGCAGCCGCAGCTTGTTGAACTCCTCGAGCCACGGCGCCGGTCCGGCCAGAATACCCAGACGCAGGCCCGCCAGTCCCTGTTTTGACAGCGTGCGCATCACCAGCAGGTTGCCGTACTTTCCCAGTTGGTCCATGAAGGACTGGCCTGCGAAAGCGTGATACGCCTCGTCCAGCACCACCAGCCCCGGCGCCGCTTCGATGACGCGCACGACGTCTCCGGGCGCAAACAGATTGCCGGTCGGGTTGTTCGGGTAAGCAAGAAATATCACCGCCGGTTTGTGCCTCGCCATGGCGTCGAGCATCGCCGGCATGTCGAGCGAAAAGTCCGCCGTGAGCGGCACGCCGGTGAATTTCATGCCGGTGAACGTCGCGATCATCTCGTACATGACGAAGGTCGGCGTCGGCACCAGTACCGCCGCGCCGGGTTTCGACAACGCCATGAGCACGATCTGGATCAGCTCGTCCGAGCCGTTGCCGAGCATCAGTTCCATGCCGGCCGGCACGGCGAGTGCGGCGCGCAGGCGTTCGCGCAAACGCCGTGCCTCGGGATCGGGATAGCGGTTGAGCGCGACGCCTTGCAGCGTCGTCAGCCATTCACGCCGCACGTCTTCCGGCCATGAATAGGGATTCTCCATGGCGTCGAGCTTGACCAGCCCGGTGGCATCGGGCACGTGATAGGCCTTGAGCGCCCGGATTTCCGGGCGGATCCATTTCTCGACTTTCTCTTTGATTGAATTGCTCATCTAAAAGAGTCTCACCGCAAAGACGCAAAGGGCGCAAAGAAATATCAGAATAAAAAAATCGCAATCCGGCGCGCAACACTGCTTTCGCTTTTCTTTGCGTGCTTAGCGCCTTTGTGGTGAAAGTTATTTTTTAATCCGGTACTCCGCCGAGCGGGCGTGCGCGGTCAGGCCCTCGCCGCGGGCCATTACCGAGGCGGTTTTTCCCAGCGTCGAGGCGCCGTCGGCCGAGCACTGGATGAGGCTGGTGCGCTTCTGGAAATCGTACACGCCGAGCGGCGAGGAGAAGCGCGCGGTGCCGGAGGTCGGCAGCACGTGATTCGGCCCGGCGCAGTAGTCGCCGAGCGCCTCCGCAGTGTAACGCCCGAGAAAGATGGCGCCGGCGTGGCGCACGCGCTTGGCCGCTTCGAGGGCATTCTCAATGGATAATTCGAGGTGCTCCGGCGCGATGCGGTTGGCCAGCGCAATCGCCTCGTCCAGGTTGCCCGCAGTGATCAACGCACCGCGGTTCTCGAGCGAGGAGCGGATGATGTCGCGCCGCTCCATGCCGGGGAGAAGTTTTTCCATCGCCTCGCGCACGCGTTGCGTGAATCCCTCGTCGAGGCTGATGAGAATGGACTGCGCGTCCTCGTCGTGCTCCGCCTGCGAGAACAGGTCCATCGCGACCCATTCCGGATCGGTCCGGCCGTCGCACAGCACCACGATCTCGGACGGCCCGGCGATCATGTCGATGTCGACCGTGCCGTAGACGAGTCGCTTGGCGGTGGCCACGTAGACGTTGCCCGGACCGACGATCTTGTCGACTTTCGGAATCGTCGGCGTGCCGTAGGCGAGCGCTGCGACCGCCTGTGCCCCGCCGACGGTGAACACGCGGTCGACGCCGCCGAGATAGGCCGCGGCCAGCACCATGTCGTTGAGCGCGCCCTCCGGCGCCGGCACCACCATGACCAGCTCCGGCACCTCGGCGACCTTGGCCGGGATCGCGTTCATGAGCACCGACGACGGATACGACGCCTTGCCGCCGGGCACGTACAGCCCGACGCGCTCGAGCGGCGTCATCTGCTGCCCGAGCAGCGTGCCGTCGGGTTCGGTATAGGTCCAGGAATCGGTGCGCTGGCGCTCGTGATAGGCACGGATGCGTTCGGCGGCGTTGGCCAGCGCCTCGTACTGCTCCTTGGTGATCGCGCGCGAGACCTCGCGCAGCTGCGTGCGCGACACCTCGAGCTCGGCCACCGACGCGACCTGGCGCCGGTCGAAACGGCGCGTGTACTCGACCACCGCCGCGTCGCCGCGCGCGCGCACGTCCGCGACGATGTCGCGCACCGCGGTCTCGATCTTCGGATCGATCGCGTGGGCGCGGTCGAGCAGCCGCGCGAAATCGGCGGCGAAGCCGTTGGCGCGCGTGCTCAGCAGACGAATGTTCAGCTTGCTCATGACGTTCAGACGACGGCGCGCTGCAACCGGCCGACCAGGTCCTGCAGCGGCCGGTGTTTCATTTTCATCGAGGCCTTGTTGGCCACAAGCCAGGCGCTGATGTCGGCGATGTGCTCGACCTCGACGAGACCGTTGGCCTTGAGCGTGTTGCCGGTGTCGACCAGGTCGACGATGCGGTCGGAAAGCCCCACCAGCGGCGCGAGCTCCATCGAACCGTAGAGCTTGATGATGTCGGTCTGGATGCCCTTGGCGGCGAAGTGGCGTTGCGTAGTCTTGACGTATTTGGTGGCGATGCGCAGCCGCGTCCAGCTGCCCGGGTCGTCGCGCGAGGCCAGGCTCGCCGGTTCGGCCACCATCAGGCGGCAGCGGGCAATGTTCAGGTCGAGCAGTTCGTACAGGCCGTCGCCGTCGTATTCCATGAGCACGTCCCGGCCCGCGATGCCGAGATCGGCGGCGCCGAACTGCACGTAAGTGGGCACGTCCGCGGCACGGATGATCGTGATTTTCACGTCCGGCAGGTTGGTGTCGAGGATGAGCTTGCGGCTCTTGAGCGGATTTTCCGCGGGCCGGATGCCGGCGCGTTCAAGCAGCGGCAAACCCTCTTCCAGGATCCGCCCCTTGGACAGGGCGATGTTGAGCGTGGTGGTCATGACTCACGCCGATTGCTTGCGCGCCGCCCGGGCCGCGAGTTCTCCGGGCATGCGCCGGATGCGCGCGCCCAGCTGCGCGAGTTTTTCCTCGATGCATTCATAACCGCGATCGATGTGGTAGATGCGATCGACGAGGGTCTCGCCCTCCGCTACCAGTCCCGCCAGCGCCAGGCTCGCCGAAGCGCGCAGATCGGTCGCCATCACCGGCGCGCCCTTCAAACCCGGCACGCCGCGAACGATCGCGGTGTTGCCTTCCATGTCGATGTCCGCGCCCATGCGCTGCAATTCGTAGACGTGCATGAAACGGTTCTCGAAAATCGTCTCGGTGACGGTCCCGCCGCCTTCGGCGATCGCGTTCAGCGCGATGAACTGCGCCTGCATGTCCGTGGGGAACGCCGGGTACGGCGCGGTGCGGACGTTCACGGCCTGCGGACGCCGGCCCTGCATGTCGAGACTGATCCAGTTCGGTCCGGTGTCGATGACGGCGCCGGCCTCGCGCAGCTTCTCGAGCACCGCCTGCAGCAGGTCGGGGCGTGCGTTGCGCAGGCGCACGGCGCCGCCGGTCATGGCGGCGGCCACCAGGTAGGTTCCGGTTTCGATGCGATCGGGAATGACCTCGTGCTCGGCGCCGTGCAGCTTCTCCACGCCCTCGACGGTGATTTCATCCGTGCCCGCGCCGTGGATCTTCGCGCCCATCGCGATCAGGCATTTGGCGAGATCGACCACCTCGGGCTCGCGCGCGGCGTTTTCGATAATCGTGGTGCCGTCCGCGAGCGTCGCTGCCATCATGATGTTTTCGGTCCCGGTGACGGAAACCAGGTCCATGAAGATGCGCGCGCCCTTCAGGCGCTTTGCCTTGGCGCGGATATAGCCGCCTTCGAGATTGATTTCCGCGCCCATGGCCTGCAATCCCTTGATGTGCAGATTCACCGGGCGCGAGCCGATGGCGCAGCCGCCGGGCAGGGACACCTCGGCCTCGCCGAAGCGCGCCAGCAAGGGGCCGAGCACCAGGATCGACGCGCGCATGGTCTTCACCAGCTCGTACGGCGCGCGCACCGAGGTGTTGTGGCTCGAATCGGCCTCGATCACCATCTTGTCGCCGACCACCAGGCGCACGCCCATGCGCCCCAGCAACTCCATGGTCGTGGTGATGTCCTGCAGGTGCGGCACGTTGCCGATGCTCACGGTATCGCCGGTCAGCAGCGAGGCCACCAGCACCGGGAGCGCGGCGTTCTTCGCGCCCGAGATCCTTATCTCGCCGCGCAGGGGCACGCCGCCGGTGACTATCAGTTTATCCATGTTTGAACGATCGCAGACAATAAAAAAGGCCGCCAGAAGGCGGCCTTTCCCGGTCGGGATTACCGGCGCTCAAGCCTGCGCCCGGGTAACCAGTTTCTGGAGTTCGCCCTTCTGGTACAGCTCGGTCATGATATCACAGCCGCCGACCAGTTCCCCGTTCACGTACAGCTGCGGGAAAGTCGGCCAGTGGGAGTATTCCTTGAGGCCCTGGCGCATTTCCGGGTCCGACAAGATGTCGTAACTCGTGAATTTCGCCCCGCACGCGCCCAGCATCTGGACCGCCTTGGCCGAGAATCCGCACTGCGGGAACTGGGGCGTGCCCTTCATATAGAGCACGATCCTGTCGCTGCTCAGCTGCTGGCGAATCTTGTCCTGTATGCTCATGTGAAACCTCGTGTCTCGTATTTAAGAAAATCGGCGGCTATTCGTCCGGCGCCAGGGTCCGCAGCGACAGGGCGTGAATCTCGTTGCCCATTTTCGTGCCCAGCGTGCGATACACGAGCTGATGGCGCTGCAACATCCCCTTGCCGGTAAATTCGCGCGCCACGACCTCGGCCTCGAAATGATGGCCGTCGCCGGTCACCGATACGCGCGCGCCCGGCAATCCCGTCTCGATCATCTGCTTGATGTCTTCCGGCCGCATCATGGATTCATTATCCGTCCACCCGGGCCTATTTCAAGAGATATGTCCTTTGGAGATACATGATCGGGACCCGGCGTCGGTCATTCGGCCGGGATTGCGGCCTGCCCTGCCCATGGCGGTGAGCCATTTCAGTCACGCAGCTTGTAGCCGGTCTTGAGCATCAGCAGCGTGATGCCCGAAAGCACCGCCAGCGAAATCCCCACCACCAGCAGGCTCACCCCGGGCGCGATGTCGGACACGCCGAAGAAGCCGTAGCGGAAGCCGTCGATCATGTAGAAAAACGGATTGAAGTGCGACAACCGCTGCCAGATCGCCGGCAGCGAATGGATCGAATAGAACACGCCGGATAGAAATGACAAAGGTAGAATGATGAAATTCTGGAATCCGGCCAGCTGGTCGAATTTCTCGGCCCAGATGCCGGCGATCACGCCGGTCGCGCCCAGCACCGCGCTGCTCAGGAACGCGAACAACAGGATGAATCCCAGGTGCTGCACCGGCACGGGGGTGAACAGCGTGCCGGCGAAATACACGCCCAGCCCGACCAGCACGCCGCGCACCGCGGCGGCGAGCACGAACGCAAGAAAAAATTCCAGGTGCGACAGCGGCGTGAGCAGCACGAACACCAGGTTGCCGGTCACCTTGGACTGGATCAGGCTCGAGGAGCTGTTGGCGAAGGCGTTCTGTATCACCGACATCATGACCAGGCCGGGGACCAGGAACGCGGTGTAGCTCACGCCCGCGAATACCTGTACCCGGCCTTCGAACACGTGGCCGAACACCAGCAGGTAGAGCAGCGCGGTGATGACCGGCGCGATCAGCGTCTGCAGCAGCACCTTGCCGAAGCGCAGGATCTCCTTGTAGAACAGCGTGTAGAGACCGGCCGGGTTCACGCGCTGCCTCCGTGCGTCAGCTCGACGAACACGTCCTCAAGATCGGCGCCCTCCATGTTGAGGTCGGCGATCACGGCGCCGTGCGCGCGCAGTGCATCCAGCACCGCCATGACCGAATCGGTGTTCTTGTCGAGCTGCAGCTCCAGCTGGTTGCCTTCGCGCCGGCGCACTTTCGACACCAGGGATTCGGGCAGGGACCCGAGCGGCTCCGTGGTGGTGACACAGACGCGACGGGTGCGGCCGATGCCGCGCGCCAGCAGCGCATGCTTGTTGTCGAGTGCCACGATTTCGCCGCGGTTCAGGATCGCGATGCGCTCGCACAGGGCCTCGGCCTCCTCGAGGTAATGCGTGGTGAGCACGATGGTATGGCCTTCGCGGTGCAGCCGGCGGATGAAGGTCCACAGCTGCTTGCGCAGCTCGACGTCGACGCCCGCGGTCGGCTCGTCCAGCACCACCACGTCGGGCTTGTGCACCAGCGCCTGGGCGATCATGACGCGCCGCTTCATGCCGCCGGAGAGCGCGCGCATGTTGGCGCCGGCCTTGTCGGTCAGCATCAGCGCCTGCATCAGCTCGTCGATCCAGGCGTCGTTGCGACGCAGGCCGAAGTAACCCGACTGGATGCGCAGCACCTCGCGCACGTTGAAAAACGGGTCGAACGTCAGCTCCTGCGGCACCACGCCGATGAGCCGCCGGGTCTGGCGGTAAGCCGTCACCACGTCGTGGCCGAGCACGGCCACGCGACCTTTGTCGAAACGGGTCAGGCCGGCGACGATGCTGATCAGCGTGGACTTGCCGGCGCCGTTCGGGCCGAGCAGGCCGAAGAACTCGCCGCGCTCGACCGTGAGGTCGATGTTCTTGAGAGCATGGACCCGGGGGTAATGCTTGTGCAGTCCCGTGATGGAGATAGCTGACACGGCTGGGAATAGACAGGATTAACAGGATTTTTCAGGATTTACAGGATTAAGGATTTTGGAAATTAAAAATCCTGTTAATCCTGTTCTAATCCTGTAAATCCTGTGAAATTTCAAATGCCGAAAACCTGCATCAGGCCGTTGACCCTTATGAGGTCGCGCATCTGCTCCGGCATGTTGGTGAAGACCATCTCGCGCCCGGCGGCGCGGGCGAGTTGCTGCCACTCGAGCATGAGCGCGAGCCCGGCGCTGTCGGCGAGCGTCACACCGTGCATGTCGATCGTGATCCGGCCGCCACCGCCCTGCAGCCACTTGTCGGCGCGGGCGAAAAACTGCGGCACCGACTGAAACGTCATCTGCCCGCTCACCTCGAACACGCCGTTGTCGCGCGAGTTGATGCCGTTTTCGCTCACTTCGGCGCGCCTGCCTTGGTGCCGTTGGAGGCGGACTTGTTCTCGGCCGCGGCCTTGTTGTCGCGCGCGAGACCGGCGATCAGCGCGTCGAGTCCCTCACGCTGCACCCGTTCCGCGTAGGTGGACTGGTAAGTCGTGACGAGGCTCGCGCCTTCGATGGTCACGTCGTACACCTTCCAGCCGGCGTCGGTGTGGTAGAAACTGTAATTGATCGCGATCGGCGGACCGCCGTCGGTGCGGCGGACTTCCGATTTCACCACGGCGGTGCGGTCCCCGGGCGTCAGCTTGAACGGCAGATACACGATCTTTTCATCGTTGTACTTGAGCAGCGCGGTGGCGTAGGTGCGCACCAGCAGATCGCGGAACTCGCCGCTGAAGCGCGTGCGCTGGTCCTCGCTCGCTTCGCGCCAGTAGCGCCCGAGCACGGTACGCGACATGGCGCGGAAATCGAAGTTCGGCAGCACATTCTCGTCCACCATGGCGTACAGCTTCTTGTGGTCCCGGTTGTACAGGTCCCTGTTCGCCTTGAGCAGGACGACGATCTTGTCCGTCACCTCGCGCGCCAGCTGGTCCGGCGCCACGTCGGCGGCCGGCGCGGCCAGCGTGAAAAACATCGACAGCAGGAAAGCGGCGATTTTTTTCATGGACGTCTCCTCATGCTCGCGCTACTTGGCCGGCGCGCTCTCGCCGGCCTTGTTGAAGATCACCTGCCCGACCAGCTTCTCCAGCACCAGCGCCGATTGCGTGCGCAGGAAGCTGTCGCCGTTCTTGAGCGAGGCGTCGTCGCCGCCGGGCTCAATGCCGATGTACTGGTCGCCCAGCAGTCCTGAGGTCAGGATGCTCGCGCTGCTGTCCTTCGGAATGTTCTGGTAGCGGCCGTCGATGTCCATCGTGACCAGCGCCTGGTATTTCTTGTTGTCGAAGGCAATGGCCGAGACGCGGCCGATGCGCACGCCGGCCATGGTCACCGCCGCCTTGACCTTGAGACCGCCGACGTTGTCAAAATGCGCCGTAACCTTGTAGCTGTTCATGACATCCGCCGACGTGAGATTGCCGACCTTGAACGCAAGCATGGCCAGCGCCAGGATGCCCGCGGCCACGAACAGGCCGACCCACAATTCCAGACTTTTCCGGTTGATCATGTCAGACCTCTCCCAGGGTCAAAGCGGTAAGGATGAAATCCAGGCCCAGCACGGCCAGCGAGGAATATACCACCGTCCGGTTGGTGGCGCTCGCCACGCCCTCCGAGGTCGGCACCGCGTCGTAACCCTCGAACACCGAGATCCAGGTAACAACAACGCCGAACACCACGCTCTTGATGACACCGTTCATGATATCGTCGTGGAAATCCACGCCGTTCTGCATCTGCGACCAGAAGGCGCCGGCATCGACGCCGAGCAACCCGACGCCGACGAGGTGTCCGCCGAGCACGCCGATGGCGGAAAACAGCGCGGTCAACAGCGGCATGGCGACCACGCCACCGAGGAAACGCGGCGCGATCACGCGCGTGACCGGATTGACCGCCATCATCTCCATGCCGGCGAGCTGTTCCGTCGCTTTCATGAGACCGATCTCCGCAGTCAGCGCCGAACCGGCACGACCGGCGAACAGCAGCGCCGTGACCACCGGCCCGAGCTCGCGCACCAGCGACAGCGCCACCAGCAGGCCGAGCGAGTTCGCCGAACCGAACTTGACCAGCGTGTTGTAACCCTGGAGACCCAGCACCATGCCGACGAACAATCCCGAGACCAGGATGATCAACAGCGTGAGCACGCCGACGGCGTAGACCTGCTGCACTACCAGGTAAAAGCGCCGCAGCAGTTCCCACGACCCGAGCAGCACTTCGTACAGGAACATCGAAGCGCGGCCGATGCGCTCGACGCTGTTGATCACGATGCCGCCGAGAACGCGCAGCGTGTTCATGCGGAGCTCCGCGTCAGGTCGGTCACGTAATCGTCGGCCGGATACTGGTACGGCACCGGACCGTCCGGCAGGCCGTCCATGAACTGGCGCACGTGTTCGGAGCCGGATTTCTGCACCTCGGCCGGCGTGCCTTCGCCCATGATGCGCCCGTCGCCGACGAGATAGGCGTAATCGGATATCAGGCAGGTCTCGGCAACGTCGTGCGACACCACGATCGAGGTGATGCCGAGGGACTGGTTGAGCTGGCGGATCAATTTGGCGATGACGCCCTTGGAGATCGGGTCGAGCCCGGTGAACGGCTCGTCGTACATGATCATCATCGGTTCCAGAGCGATCGCGCGCGCCAGCGCCACGCGCCGCGCCATGCCGCCCGACAGTTCCGACGGCATCAGGTCGCGCGCGCCGCGCAGTCCCACGGTCTCGAGCTTCATGAGCACCACCTTGCGCAGGATCGACTCCGGCAGTTTGGTATGTTCGCGGATCGGGAACGCGACGTTCTCGAACACCGACAGGTCGGTGAGCAGCGCGCCGGTCTGGAACAGCATGCCCATGCGCTTGCGCAGCTCGAACAGTTCCTTCGTGCGCAGGTCCGGCACCGACTCGCCGTCCACGGTCAGCGTGCCGCGATCCGGCTTGATGCGCCCGCCGATGAGGTTCAGCAGCGTGGTCTTGCCGCAGCCGCTGCCGCCCATGATCGCGGTCACCTTGCCGCGGCGGATGGGAAGCGTGATGCCCTTGAGGATCTGGCGGTCGCCGCGGGAAAAAATGACGTCCCGGATGTCCACCAGGACGTCGCTTTGTGGCGCGCTATGGCTGGGCTGATTCAAACTTTTTCCTTGTTCGGCACATCGCGAGTCGGTGACATTCTAGCGTATCGGGCCGGCAATGCCACGCCGGCGCTTCATTGGACCGCGCGATTCCTGATAAGGTCCTCGACCACGGACGGGTCGGCGAGCGTCGTGGTGTCGCCGAGGTTGGAAAGATCGTTCGCGGCGATCTTGCGCAGAATGCGGCGCATGATCTTGCCGGAACGGGTCTTGGGCAGGCCCGGCGCCCACTGGATCACGTCGGGCGAGGCGATCGCACCGATCTCCTTGCGCACCTGCGCCACCAGCTCCTGGCGCAGTTCGTCCGAGGCGTGCACACCGACCTTGAGCGTGACGTAACAATAGATGCCGGTTCCCTTGATATCGTGCGGGTATCCCACGACCGCGGCCTCGGCCACCGATTTGTGCAGCACCAGCGCGCTCTCGACCTCGGCGGTGCCGAGACGATGCCCGGAGACGTTGAGCACGTCGTCGACGCGCCCGGTGATCCAGTAATAACCGTCCTTGTCGCGGCGCGCGCCGTCGCCGGTGAAATACTTGCCCGGATAGGTCTTGAAATAGGTATCCACGAAACGCTGGTGATCGCCGTACACAGTGCGCATCTGCCCCGGCCACGGACGCAGGATCACGAGATTGCCGCTGCATTCGCCCTCGAGCACCTTGCCCTCGGGGTCCACGATCGCCGGCATGACGCCGAAGAACGGCCGTGTCGCCGAACCCGGCTTCAGACGCGTCGCGCCCGGCAGCGGCGTGATGAGAATACCGCCGGTCTCGGTCTGCCACCAGGTATCAACGATCGGCACGCGCGCATCGCCGACCGTATGGTAATACCACTCCCAGGCCTCGGGATTGATCGGCTCGCCCACGGTACCGAGCAGCTTCAGGGATTTTCTTGAGGTCTTCTTCACCGGTGCCTCGCCCTCGCGCATCAGCGCGCGGATCGCGGTCGGCGCGGTGTAGAAAATATTCACGCGGTGCTTGTCGATCACCTCCCAGAAACGCGAGGCGGTCGGATAGTTCGGCACGCCCTCGAACATGAGCGTGATCGCGCCGTTGGCAAGCGGGCCGTAGACGATATAAGAGTGGCCCGTCACCCAGCCGACGTCGGCAGTGCACCAGTAGATGTCGCCGTCGTGGTAGTCGAAGACGTATTTGTGCGTCATCGCGGCGAACAACAGGTAGCCGGCGGTGGTGTGCAACACGCCCTTGGGCTTGCCGGTGGAGCCGGACGTATAAAGAATGAACAGCGGGTCCTCGGCATCCATCTCTTCCGGCGGACAATCCGCCGGGGCCTTCGCCAGCTGTTCGTGATACCACGCGTCGCGCTTCGCGTCCCAGGCGATCTGGCCGCCGGTGCGCTTGACGACCAGCACGGTATGCACGTTCGGGCAATGCGTCATCGCCTCGTCGGTGTTGGCTTTCAGCGGAATCTTCTTGTTGCCGCGCACGCCCTCGTCGGCGGTGATCACCACGCGGCAGTCGGAATCGAGAATGCGGTCCTTGAGCGACTCCGGCGAGAAACCGCCGAACACCACCGAATGCACCGCGCCGATGCGTGCGCAGGCGAGCATCGCCACCGTCGCTTCGGGAATCATCGGCATGTAGATGCACACGCGATCGCCTTTCTTCACGCCGCGGCTTTTCAGGACGTTGGCGAACCTGCACACCTCGGCGTGCAGCTCGCGGTAGGTGATTTTCCGGTCGACCTTCGGGTCGTCGCTTTCCCAGATGATCGCCGTCTGGTTGCCGCGTTTTTCCAGGTGCCGGTCGAGACAGTTGACGCTGGCATTGAGCTTCGCGCCCTCGAACCAGCGGAGGTGCAGATTTTTCGCATCGTAATTCCAGTCCGACACCCGGGTCCACGGTTTGAACCAGGTCACGAATTCCTTCGCCTGTTCGGCCCAGAAACCGTCCGGGTCCGTGACCGAGTGCTCGTACATGGCCTTGTATTTCGCATCATCGATCCAGGCGCGCCGGGCCGCATCAGCCGGGATTTCATAAATTTTTTCGGCGGACATGAATACCTTCCTCCTGAGACCCTGTCGGGACTGATCGTTATTAAACAATTCTGTGATAGGTCCGGGTCATTTCACAAGACCTTCGCCGGGGATCCTGCCGGTACTTTCGCGACCGTACCGGTCCCATGATACTGGAAAATGGCTGATGGCCCGGTTTACAGGTTTATTAGGGAGACACAGGGCGTATCCAAAAACATGCCCCTTCTCCTGCAGGAAAAGGGGCATTACGATAAATTGCCCTGTTCAGCGTTGCTGCCGGCAGGAAGCAACTTTTTTCGCCGCGGGCGTCTAGCGGTACACGAGTACCGGTATTTTCGAGTGGGTCAGCACCTTGTTGGTTTCGCTGCCCAGCACAAGGGCAGACAGTCCGCGCCGGCCGTGCGCCGCCATCATGATGAGATCACAGCCCTTCTTGCTTGCGGCCTCGATGATCCCTTTCCACGCATTGTCGTTCTCAAGGATCGCGCGCTCGAACGTCACCCCCGCGGCCTTGGCGGCAGCCTGGATGTGATCGAGATATTTGTTGCCCTCGGCCAAGGCAGTGTCTTTCATCTGCTTCTGTACCACATCGTCACTCGGACCAAATTCCCCATAAGGACTGATGTGATGGGTCGGAAAAACATGAACTCCGGTGATCTTGGCGTTCATGGCCTTGGCCATGGCGACTCCGTCCTTTACGACTTTTTCGGAGAACTCGGAGCCGTCTGTCGGAATCAATATGTTCTTGAACATTTTTCACTCCTAAATTTATCGCGGAAAGGAAAGGCCGGGGCTGTGCCCCGGCCTGCCATGTCAGTGTATCTTCCGGTCCTTCGTTTCCTTGAGGAAAAGTGTGCCGATCACGAGCGTCATGACCGAAACACCGATCGGATACCACAGGCCGTAATAGATATCGCCAGTCGCCGCAACCAAGGCTGTTGCGAGCAGCGGCAGCATGCCACCGAACCAACCGTTGCCGATGTGATACGGAAATGACATGGATGTATAGCGGATGTTGGTCGGGAACATCTCCACCAGGAACGCCGCGATCGGGCCATACACCATGGTGACGTAGACCACCATGATTACCAGAATCAGCAGTGTCATCGGGTAATTGACCTGACTGGTGTCGGCCTTGCCCGGGTAGCCGGTGGTCTTGAGCGCCTCCTTGAGCGCCGCCTCATCCCAGCCCTTGATCTCGATGTCGCCGATCCTGGTGACCACCTTCTGTCCCTCCACAGCGGGAAGAGACGTGAACGGGAGGCCGGATTTGGCCGAGAGAAAGTCCTTGACCCGGTCGCAGTCGGAGAACTTGGTCCCCGGCAGCACGAGGATGTGCATTTCGCAATCGCTTGCCGCCACGCTGATCGGCGTGGTCTGCTGATATTTCTCTAGCGCCGGGTTCACGTAGTGCATGAGCCCATGGAACAATGGAAAGTAGGTGAGCGCCGCAATCAGACATCCGGCCAGGATGATCTTCAGGCGGCCGATGCGATCGGACAACCATCCGAAGAAGATGAAGAAAGGCGTGCCGATCACCAAGGACGCTGCGATCAACGCATAGGTCGTCAGGAAATCCAGCTTGAGGGTGATCAGCAGGAAGAACAGGGCATAGAACTGGCCCGTGTACCACACCACGCCCTGACCTGCCGTGGCACCGAGCAACGCGAGCAGCACATACTTGTTGTTCGGATAACGGAAAAAACTGTCAATCAACGGTGACTTCGATCTCTTGCCTTCCGCCTTCATCTTCAGGAACACCGGCGATTCGTTGAGCTTCAACCGGATATAAACGGAGAAAACCAGAAGGATCAGCGAAACAAGGAACGGAACCCGCCAGCCCCACTCGGCGAAGTCCTTCGCCTCAAAGCCAACGCGGCAAACGCCGATCACCACCAATGACAGGAAGAAACCGAGTGTGGCGGTCGTCTGAATCCAACTGGTGGCATAACCCCGCTTCTTGTCCGGTGCGTGTTCGGCCACATAGGTTGCCGCACCGCCGTATTCGCCGCCGAGCGCCAGACCCTGCAGCAGACGCAATGACACCAGCAGAACCGGCGCGAGCCAGCCGATCGTCGCGAAGGTAGGTAAGAGGCCCACGGCGAATGTCGAGGTGCCCATCACCACGATCGTAACAAGGAACGTGTATTTCCGTCCCACCAGGTCGCCGAGCCGTCCGAACACGAGCGCCCCGAACGGCCGTACCAGAAAGCCGGCCGCATAGGTCGCGAATGCGGACAACAGCGCCGCCGTCTCGTTGCCCTTGGGAAAGAACAACGCCGCAAAAAATGGCGCGAGCGTGGCGTACAGATAAAAATCGTACCATTCGAACACCGTTCCCAGCGAGGACGCAAAAATGACCCGACGTTCCTCCGCCACGGTAACCAGTCGTTCGCCCTCAGCCTTGTAAGCTGCTTCTGTTGTGCTCATGGTTGAGATCCTTTTTGTGAGATTGGAACAGTAAACCAGACTTCCAGCGGAACGGCTGCCGCCTGAAATCTGCCGTGACAACGCCTGCGATAACATTCGGTTAACGACATGCTTGTCCTCCTGTGGTCAGAATTCCCCGAAACTTAATTATGTGACCGAGACACATCCACCCAGACAAATTCGAAACAGAAAACGTGCTCGACAGCGCGTCGCACAACAGATGCCAGGCAAAGCTTGCTGACGCAGGAAGACGCGGCGACACGTGGACTCCGTATTGACTTCAACGTAAGCATAAAGACCGAGATTGAAAACCGGGCAAGAAATTCGAGATGGGACCGCGCCATGCGGTCGAAAGGGGCGTGCCGGAGCAAAAACTCGATAACCGGCGTCAGCGCTCTACGAGCCACCGCCGGTTCGGATGAACTGTTGTCGGATCGCAAACTCAATTCCACGTACACAGCCCTTAAGGGGTTATGGCCTGCACTGAATTGGTGCAGCAAGGTTAACAAGAATCCCGGCCAAGTAACAACGGTTTCCGCGCGACGATCCACTGTCAAAAAGTCAGGGATTGTCATCCCGTCCGCGGAAGTCGGTGCACGGGATGCGGTATCCTAACCGCATGCAATTCGACCTGTTTTACGAACTGGCCGTCCCTGATTTCGCCATGCGAAATGAGGCGCAGGTTTTCCGGGACACGCTGGACGAACTGGTCCTGGCTGAAACCTGCGGATTCGGCACGGCCTGGTTCGTCGAGCACCACTTCATGCGCGAGTATTCGCATTCGAGCGCCCCCGACCTCCTGCTGGCGGCGGCCTCGCAGCGAACCCGCACACTGCGACTCGGACACGCCGTCGTTCCCCTTCCCTATCATCATCCGCTGCAGGTCGCCGAAAGACTCGCGACGCTCGACGTGCTTTCCGGCGGACGCATCGAGTTCGGCTTCGGCCGCGGATTTTCCCCGCGCGAGTACGACGTCTTCGGCATCGGCATGGACCGAAGCCGCGAACTGGTGGAGGAGTCGCTGGCGATTCTCCGGCAGAGCTTCACCGGAAGCCCGGTCACTTTCGCGGGCCGGCATTTCCGGATTGAAAACGCGGAGGTGTTGCCGAAGTGCGTGCAACAACCGCATCCACCCTTATGGATGGCCGCGGTGAGCCCCGAGAGCTTCGAGCGGGCGGCGCGGCTCGGCGTGGGCGTGCTGGTGGGGCCGTTCAAGCCGTGGTTCATGGTGCATTCGGACATCGAACACTACCGCGCCGCGTGGAAAAAATATCAGCCCGACCCGGAATCGAAACCACGCGTCGCCATGACGCTCGGCCTGCTGTGCCTCGAAGACGGCGAACGCGCGCGCGAACTGGCCAAAACGCACCTCGTCTGGTTCTACCGCGAACTGCTGAAACAGACCGCGCCGGTGCTGGAAAAACTGCACGCGGGCTACGAATACTACAAAAAGATGGGCACGCTGAAGTTTCTGGCGGAAAAGACCCTGAGCCTCGCGGTGCTGGAAACCCTAGGCATGGTCGTCGCCGGCGACCCGGCGCATTGCTGCCAACGGCTGGAAACGTATCGCGATGCCGGCGTGGACCGCCTGCTGTGCGCCATCAGCGCCGGCGGGCTGCCGACGGAAACGGTGCGGGAATCGATGCGCACGCTCCACACACAGGTGTTCCCGTGTTTCAATGAAAAAGCATTCGTGACGACATAATCATGGGCGAAATCGTCAAATTCAGGAAACCGTCTCCAAGGGAAAAAGCCGAGGGCAAGACGTTGTGCCGCAGCGGCTTCCATAAATGGAAGATCATTTCCGAAAGGAAATTCGACGTGAAGCAGGGAAAGCTGGTGACGCTGCGGCGCTGCGAGCGTTGCGGAAAGGAACAGACGATACTTCGCTGACCGGTTCGGTCACGTGGCGTGTTTATTTTTCAGGCCAGACGGGCGCCCAGCGCGCGGACCTGCTCCAGCCATTGCTTCCGCTTCGCGTCGGTCGAGTTTTTGATCGGTCCGACTTCGGTGATGCGCACCGGGCTGATGCCGCAGAATTGCAGAATGGTCTTCTTCATGGTGTTGTGGCCGGGGCGGCCGAAGTACCAGCGGTAAATCCACGACGGCGTGTTGAGCGTGACGATCAGGCGCGCGCTGCGGCCGGTGAGCAGCTTGTCCCACAGCGGGGAATTTTCGCGGAAGTTCACCGCGAAGCCCGGCAGGAACACCCGCTCGACGAAACCCTTGAGCAGCGCCGGTATCGTGCCCCACCAGATCGGATAGACGAACACCAGGTGCTCGGCCCATTTTATCGATTCCTGTGCCTGCGCCAGGTCGGGTTCCAGTTCGGCCAGATGTGCGAGGCTGGAGGCAGCCAGTGGATCGAACTTGAGATCGCCCAGATACAGTTCTTTCACTTCCGCTCCTGCAGCTCGCGCGCTTTCGGAATAAGCCTGCATCAGCGCGCCTCCATAGCTGTGCCGCTGCGGCTGACCCAGAATCACCAGTATCTTTTTTGGCATGAATGTTTTCCGTTCACGACTCGGCCCCGGGAATCACGCGCCCGAGGCGCAGATAGATCGGCCAGCGCACCGTCTGGCGCGTGGTTTCCGGCCCCCAGGCCCTGGCCAGCGCGCGCCGGACGATATCGATCGGGTTCTGTTCGTTTTTCCGCTGACACAGCTGCGTCGCCGACCAAGTATAAAGATAACCGATCAGATCGTTCATGTCCCATTCCGCCTTCATGTAAAACTCGGGGGCCGGCAATTCGAGGAGCGGGAACGGAAGGGTCCGGTATTTTTCATCGATATAATGGCGCTCCGGCGGCCAGTAGGCGCCGACGACATTCTTATAATAATGATGCACCACCTTGTCGACGCCCGGGTTGATCCGGCTCAAACCGTAACACCACGCCGCCAGCAGGCCGTCCGGCTTCAGGACACGGGATGCTTCCTGGTAAAACGCATCGAAGCGAAACCAGTGCAGCGCCTGCGCCACGGTGATCAGGTCCACGGACCGGGACGGAATCCCGGTTTGCTCCGCCGGCACCGCGAAATACTCGATCTTCTTGTGGCGCACGGCGTTCCGGATCTGTGCCTGGCTCGGGTCGGTGGCGATGACGCGGTCGAAATAGTCGGCCAGCCCCAGCGCCGCCTGGCCGTTGCCGGTGCCGCAATCCCACGCCAGCTCGTGCGCCTTGGCGGATTTCGCCAGGAACTCGAACAGGGCGTCGGGATAATCCGGACGGTAGCGGGCGTAATCGCCGGCATGACCCGAGAAATGATCCTTGAATTTCATGGTTACTGATTCACCGCAAAGGCGCAAAGTACGCAAAGAAAAAACAATATAGCGTCCCGCCTTTGAATATTGAAATTTCTCGTTTTTCCGTCTTCGCGCTCTTTGCGTCTTTGCGGTGAGTGATTTTACCCTTCCAGCAGAATCTTCTCCGCTTCCTCGAGCGCCTCGGGGGTGCCGTAGAGCACCAGCACGTCGCCGGCCGCCAGCCGGGTTTCGGGCGCGGGTTCGGGCCCGCGGATGCCACCGCGACGCACGGCGCTGACGCTGACGCCGGCGGCCTCGAGCGGCAGTTCGGAAATCAGCTTACCCACGGCATCGGCCCCGTCCGGCAGCGCGATGGAATGCAGGCGCTCCTGGTAGGCGTTTTCCTTGCCTTCGTCGACATCGGCGCCGTGGAAAAAGCCGCGCAACATGCGATACCGGTCGGTACGGACGTTGCGCACGTGGCGCACGATGCGCGACACCGGCACCCCCATGAGCAGCAGCAGGTGCGAGCCCATCATCAGGCTGCCTTCGAGACTTTCCGGCACCACTTCGGTGGCGCCGGCGGCCTTCAGTTTCTCCAGCGCGGCGTCGTCCATGGTGCGCACGATCACCGGCATGTCCGGGCGCAGCAGGCGCGTGGTTTCGAGGATCTTGAGCGCCGCGGAAACGTCGTAGAAGCTGATCGCCAGCGCCGTGGCGCGCGGCAATCCGGCCGCCTCAAGCACGTCGCGGCGCGCCACGTCGCCGTACACCACCGGCTTGCCACCGTCGCGCGCGTCGCGCACGCGCACCGGATCGAGATCGAGCGCGAGATATTCGATGCCCTCCTGTTCCAGCATCCAGGCGAGGTTCTGGCCGCTGCGGCCGTAGCCGCAGACGATCACGTGTTTGCGCGCGCCGCTGGCCTCGACGCGGATCGCGTCCAGGTTGCCCTCGCGCGCGTGAGTGTAACCGGGGACGAGCTTCTTGGCGACGCGGCCGTTGTAGCGCACCACGAGCGGCGCCAGCATCATGCTCAGGATGATCGAGGCCAGCACGATCTGCCCGGTGCGGGCGCTGAACAGCTGGTACTGGTTCGCCTGCAGTATCAGCGCGAACGCAAATTCGCCGACCTGCGACAGCACCAGGCCGGTGCGCAGGGCGACGCCGGTTTCCATGCCGAACAACCGGCCCAGCCCGAGGATCAGCAGCGTCTTGAAAACCATGATGGCGACGACGCAGACCAGCACCCACGGCCACAGCTGCCGCATCGCGCCGAGATCGAGCATCATGCCGATGGTGACGAAGAAAAGCCCGAGCAGGATGTCGCGAAACGGCAGGATGTCGCCTTCCACCTGATGCCGGTATTCGGTCTCGCCCAGCATCATGCCGGCGAGAAACGCGCCGAGCGCCATCGACAGACCCGCGGCTTCGGTGACCCAGGCAGACGCCAGCGTGAGCAGCAGTACCGCGAGCATGAAATACTCTCGCAGCCGCGCCGAGGCGACCTCGTGAAAAAACGGCCGCAGCATCCAGCGCCCGACCAGGAAGATGCCGACCAGCACCAGCACGCTTTTCAGGAACGCCCAGCCGAGCGCGACCCACACCGATTGTTTGATGTCGCCGGCCAGCGCCGGGATCACGATCAGGAACGGCACCACCACCAGGTCCTGGAACAGCAGCACGCTGATGGCGTGGTGGCCGTGGCGCGAATTCTGTTCCAGCTGCTCGGTGAGCAGCTTCATGACGATGGCGGTGGACGACATCGCCAGCATTCCGCCGATGACTACCGCGCCCTCGGGCGGTACGTCGAACAGCCAGGCGACGAATCCGAACACGAGGCAGCTGATCAGCACCTGCGCGCCGCCCAGCCCGAACACCACGTTCTTCATCGCCATGAGCTTGGGCAGCGAAAATTCCAGCCCCACGGTGAACATGAGGAACACCAGCCCGAACTCGGCGAGGGTGCGCGTGCCCTCCAGGTCCGGAATCCAGCCCATGCCGAAGGGGCCGACGACGATGCCGGCGCACAGGTACGCCAGGATCTGCGGCAGGCGCAGATAACGGAACAGCGCGGCCAGCACCACCGCCACGCCCAGCAGGATCAGAATGCCGTGAAAGCCGATCGGCTCCATGGGATAATCGCAGACGTTTCGATATACTCCGCGAAAGATTACCCCAAGCCACGCCAAATCGCGAAACGCATGACGTCATCCGCATCATACGAGCAGCTGGGACGCGAAGTGATCCAGCTCGAGGCCGACGCGTTGCAGACGCTGGCGAAGCGCGTCGACGGGCAGTTCGCCGAAGCCTGCCGGCTGATCCTCGCCTGCACCGGACGCGTGATCGTCACCGGCATGGGCAAATCGGGACACATCGGCGGCAAGATCGCCGCCACCCTCGCCAGCACCGGCACGCCGTCATTCTTCGTGCACCCCGGCGAAGCCTCGCACGGCGACGTCGGGATGATCACGACGTCGGACATCGTGCTGGCCATCTCCAATTCGGGCGAGACCGAGGAAATCCTCACCATCCTGCCGATCATCAAGCGCCTGGGTGTGAAACTCATCGCACTCACCGGCGGAATGGAATCCAGCCTCGCGCGCCAGGCCGACGCGACGCTCTACGCCGGCGTGGAAAAAGAAGCCTGCCCGCACAACCTCGCGCCGACGGCGAGCACCACGGCGGCGCTGGCGGTCGGCGACGCGCTCGCGGTGGCGCTGCTCAAATCGCGCGGCTTCACGCGCGAGGACTTCGCGCGCGCACACCCGGCCGGCAGCCTTGGCCGGCGGCTGCTGCTGTACGTGAGCGACATCATGCACACCGGCAGCGCCATTCCCCAGGTCGCCGAGGAGGCGAGTCTGCGCGAAGCGCTGCTCGAAATGACCGGCAAGGGACTCGGCATGACCGGCGTGGTGGATCACGACGGCCGCCTCGTCGGTATCTTCACCGACGGCGACCTGCGTCGCGTGCTCAATCGCAGCGTCGACGTCTACCACGCCAGGATCACCGAGGTCATGACGCGTCATCCGAAAACCACGCGCGCCGACCGTCTCGCGGCGGAAACGGTGCAGCTGATGCGCTCGCTGAAAATCAACGGCCTGTTCGTGGTGGACAAGGACAACCGCGTCCTCGGCGCGCTCAACATGCATGACCTGTTCCGCGCCGGGGTCATTTGATGAATCAGCTGCTCGCGCCGTCGTTCGAGGTGAATCCCAAGGTGCTCGCGCTCGCGGCGAAGGTGAAACTGCTGCTGTTCGACGTGGACGGGGTGCTCACCGACGGACGTCTCGTGATCGGCGACGACGGCCAGGAGTACAAGGCGTTCAATTCACGCGATGGTCACGGCATCAAGATGCTGCAGCGCAACGGCGTGGCCGCCGGCATTATCACCGGCCGCACTTCCGAGGTGGTCAAGCACCGCGTGAAGGACCTCGACATCCAGTACGTCCATCAGGGTTGCAAGGAAAAACTGCCGGTGTACCGGCAACTGATCGCCGAACTGAAGCTCGCGCCGGAGCAGACTGCCTACGTCGGCGACGACGTGGTGGACCTGCCGATCATGCTCGAGGTGGGCCTGGCGATCGCGGTGCAGAACGCGCATGCGCTTGCCAGGCAATACGCCCACTGGGTCACCCCGAGCATTGGCGGCTACGGCGCGGCGCGCGAGGCCTGCGAAATGATCCTGTACGCGCAGGGAAGCTACCACGCGGAGATGCTGAAATACCTCGCCGAGCCGGGAGGACGGAAGTCCGGATGACGCTCGACGCCAGACGCCTCGCCATCGCGGTCGCGCTGCTGTTGCTGGCCGCCGGCTCCTGGTGGCTCACGCGCACCGTGGGCCTGCCGGAAAAGTCGTTCGACGGCAAGGCACGCCACGATCCCGACTACATCATCGAGAATTTCGACGCCACGGTCATGAACGAGAACGGACGCCGGCGTTACAATCTCTCGGCCGCGCGGCTGGTGCATTACGGCGATGACGGCAGTTCCGATCTGGAACAGCCTTATCTGATCCAGTATCGCGACAATCTCACGCCGATACACACCCGCGCCGACAAGGGATGGATACCGAAGGACGGCAACCAGATTCTCATGACCGGAAACGTCATTTCCGCCCAGGGCCGCGACCCGCAGGGCGCCGGCGGCGAAATCCGCACCCAGAGCATGAAAATCATGCTCGACCGGTCGCCGACATGAAGCGACGCGACGCCACCCTGCTCCCGCTTGTTTGTTTCCTGCTCGGCCTGATCGACGCACCGGCGGCGCACGCCGCGAAGGACGACGCGGACGAACCGATTCGCATCAACGCGCGCACGGTCGAAGCCAATGAAAAAACCGGCACCGCGGTTTACCGCGGCCATGTCGTCGCCGAGCAGGGCCGGCTGTCGATCAGGGCGGATCGCGTGGAAATCCGCGCCCGCGACAATCAGACTGAACTCATTCAGGCCATCGGCAACCCGGTGAAACTGCGCCAACAGGCGGACGCCACGACCGAAGAAATCCAGGCCGAGGCCAGGCGCGTCGATTACCATGTCGTGACCGGAAAACTCGACATGATCGGCGATGTCAGCCTGCGCCGCGGCGACGATCTGTTCACCGGCAGCGTGCTGCATTACGATCTCGACAACCGGAGCCTGAACGCCACGGGCGACGACCGGAACGACGGTCGTGTGCATGCCGTGATACAGCCACGCAAGCCGACGCCTCCCTCCCCCGAACCCGCGACCAAACCCTGAGCCGATCCATGCCCGAAGCGACAAAACAGATCAAGCGCGCCACAACCAAGCGCCCCGGCATCCAGGTCGCGAACACGTTGAGCGCCGAGCGGCTGAACAAACAATACAAGGGCCGCCAGGTCGTGAAGGACGTTTCACTGGAAATCCGCAGCGGCGAGATCGTCGGCCTGCTCGGCCCGAACGGCGCCGGCAAGACCACCTGCTTCTACATGATCGTGGGACTGGTACCGATGGACAGCGGCGCCATCCGCCTCGACAAGACGGAAATCGGCGACTTGCCGATGCACCGGCGCGCGCGGCTGGGATTGGGTTATCTTCCGCAGGAACCGTCGGTGTTCCGCAACCTGACGGTGGCGGAAAATATCATGGCAATTCTCGAAACACGCGTCGATCTGCTGCCGGAGGATCGCGCACGCATCCTCGAGGAGCTGCTGCACGATCTCAATATCGCCGCGCGGCGCGACGCGCCGGGAATCAGCCTCTCCGGCGGCGAACGGCGACGCGTGGAAATCGCGCGCGCGCTCGCGACCGCGCCGCGCTTCATCCTGCTCGACGAACCGTTCGCCGGCGTGGACCCGATTTCCGTTCTGGAGATTCAGCAATTGATACGGCACCTGCAGGAGCGCGGCATCGGCGTGCTGATCACCGATCACAACGTGCGCGAGACCCTGAAAATTTGCGACCGCGCGTATATCCTGAGCGACGGCCGGGTGCTGACCTCGGGCACGCCCAACGATATCTTGTATAATGACGCCGTCAAGAAGGTTTATCTGGGCGAGGACTTCCGTCTTTAAAACAACAAACTCGCGGATTTCCATATAGTATAGCCGCCGCGCGCCCGACGACAGGCGCAACCCACCTTCTGGTAATATGTACTAAACTTTCAGTCAGACAACGCGGAATCGCTCCAGGGGCGGAACACCCCCGCTTACCACAGAACAATCGCCCGTATTTATGAAGCAGTCACTTGACCTCAAACTTGGTCAGCACCTGACAATCACTCCCCAGCTGCAGCAGGCGATCCGGCTGCTGCAGCTGTCCTCCATCGAACTCCAGCAGGAAATCCAGGAGGCGCTCGAAAGCAATCCGCTGCTCGAGGAAAACGAACGGGAGGAGGAATCCGCGGAAATCAAGGACGAGGCTGATTCAGCCTCCTCCGACTCGACTTCGACCGAAAGCCTGGATGGAGATGAAACCGCCTCTTACGACGAAGCCGAGTCGCTTCCCACGAATGATTCCGGCGCCGATCTCGACACCGGCTCCGGCGAGGACAACGACACCGACTGGGGCAGCGACAGTTTCGAATCCATGACCGCGCCCACGGGCAGTCGATCGACCTCGGATGACGACTTCCCCGACATCGACGCGCGCAACAGCCCGCCGCAGACGTTGCGCGACCATCTGCTGTGGCAGATGCAGATGACGCCGTTTTCCGACACCGACAAGCAGATCGCGCTGGCCCTGATCGACGCCATCAGCGAGGACGGCTACCTGAGCTGCAAGCTGGAGGAGATCCAGCAGGCCCTGAGCAAGAACCTGCCCGTGGAGATCGACGAAATCGAGGCGGTACTGCACCAGATACAGAACTTCGACCCGCTCGGCGTCGGCGCACGCGACCTCGCCGAATGCCTGCGCCTGCAGATGAAAACGCTCCCGTCCGGCACCCCTTGCGTGAAGGAGGCGACCGAACTCGCGACGCCACAAAACCTGGCGCTGCTGGCGGCGCGTGACTACACCCAGCTGCGGCGGAACCTCAAGCTCTCGGCGGAGGACCTGCAGCAGGTGATCAACCTCATCCAGAGCCTGAATCCGCGACCGGGAAATTCCGTCACGTCGTCGCAGGCGGGTTACATCGTTCCCGACATCATCGTCAAGAAAATCCGCGGTGTCTGGCGCGCCGATCTCAATCCGGACGTTTCCCCGAAGCTGCGCATCAACCGCCATTACGAAAAGATGATTCATCGCGGCGATTCGAGCTCCGACAACCGCTATCTCCAGGATCAGCTGCAGCAGGCACGCTGGTTCATCAAGAGCCTGACCTCCCGCAACGAGACGCTGCTCAAGGTTGCGCGCACGATCGTGGACCGGCAGCGCGCCTTCTTCGACCACGGGGCCGAGGCCATGAAACCGCTGGTACTGCACGACGTGGCCGAAACCGTGAGCATGCACGAATCCACCATCTCGCGCGTCACCACCAACAAATACATGCTCACCCCGCGTGGAATATTCGAACTGAAGTATTTCTTCTCGAGCCACGTATCGACCGCCGACGGCGGCACCTGTTCGGCGACGGCGATCCGCTCGATCATCAAGAAGCTGGTGGAGTGCGAGATACCGACCAAGCCCATCAGCGACAGCAAGATCGCCGAGATCCTGTCCGAACAGGGAATCAACGTCGCGCGGCGCACGGTCGCAAAGTACCGCGAATCGATGAACATCCCGCCTTCCAATCAGAGAAAGTCGCTGGTCTAGCCAGCCCGGAGAGTTTTCATGCAAATCACGGTCAGCGGTCATCAGGTCGAAATCACCGAACCCCTGCGCAACTACGCCGCGGAGAAAATCGGACGCCTGCAGAAACATCTGGACAGCGTCATCAACACCAGCGTCGTGCTGCACGTCCAGAAAAACCGGCACAAAGCCGAGGCCACCGTCCAGGCGCGCGGGACCACCCTGCACGCCGACGCCGAAGGTCCCGACATGTATGCCGCCATCGACGCGCTTGCCGACAAGCTCGACCGGCAGATGCTCAAACACAAGGAAAAGACCAACAGCCATCACCGCAGCGAGGCGTCGCTCAAGAAACTCTGAAGCCTCAGCGCCGGCGCCGCGTGCGCCGCCCCGGTGTCGGCCATGAGCCCGGCCTGTTCCCGGGACAGCGCGGCCGGCGGCTGCAAACCTGTTACAATGGACTTCGCCCTACCCGGATGATCACGCGGCGAAAAACCCGCGTATCCTGACCCGGCAGGGGTGTACCGTCATCACGATACGAGGCGAGCTGCTTGCAGCGCAAATCACGGAAAAAGTCTGCCGGCGCATCACACAGATCCGATCAGTCGCGCGCAGATTCCGCGACCACGCCGCTGGTCACGGTACGCGACCTTTTCGAATCGCAATCCGCTCCGCTCAAGCTCGAATGGGTCGCGGGCGAATCCGGCAAGGGCCGGCTGCTCGAGCCCACGACCGCCAAATACCCGGGCATGGCGCTGGTCGGGCATCTCAACTTCGTGCACCCGAACCGGATCCAGGTCCTCGGCGAGGCGGAAGTGGCCTACCTGTCGCGGCTCACCGCGAAGGAATACGACGAGGCGATTCACAACCTCTTTACCTGCGATAAAACCTCGGTCGTCATCGTCGCCAACGGCCGGAAGCTCACGCCCGACCTGGTCGCCGCCGCCGACAAAGCCTCGCTCGCGCTGTTCTCGTCGTCACTGGCCAGTCCGGTCGTCATCGATCATCTCCAGTACTACCTGACGCGCGCGCTCGCGCCGCGCATCACCGTGCACGGCGTCTACATGGAAGTCATGGGCATGGGAGTCCTGATCACCGGCGAATCCGGCATCGGCAAAAGCGAACTCGCGCTCGAACTGCTGTCGCGTAATCACCGCCTGATCGCGGACGACGCGGTCGAGTTCGTCCACGTCGGCCCGGACGTGATCGTAGGCCAATGTCCGACGCTGCTCTCGGACTATCTCGAGGTTCGCGGCCTGGGCGTTCTGGACGTGCGACTGATGTTCGGCGAAACCGCCGTGCGGCACAAGAAAAAGCTGCACCTGATCGTGCGACTGGAGTCGATCCAGCGCCAGAAAATGAGCAAGATCAACCGCCTCGAATCGAAACAGATGACGCGCACCATCCTGGGCGTCGACATCCCGGAAGTGGCCTTGTTCGTGGGACCGGGTCGCAACCTGGCGGTGCTGGTGGAAACCGCCACCCGCGCCTACATCCTGCGCATGTGGGGTTTCGATCCGCTCGAGGATTTCATCAAACGGCATCAGGACCACATGAACAACGCCGGAGCGACTCCTGTGGTCCCGCGCGGCGTGCTGGCGGGAGATGCGCTGCGCAAGGCGCGCAGCAAAGTGGACTGAATGAGTTTTTTCATCGTCAGCGGTCTGTCCGGTTCCGGCAAGACCATCGCTCTCCAGGCCCTGGAAGACATCGGCTTCTATTGCATCGACAATCTGCCGGCCGTGCTGTTGCCGCATTTCGCCGGCCTGCTCGCCGAAATGCGCAGCCACGCGATCATGAACGTGGCCATCGGCCTGGACGTGCGCAACCGCGCCTTTCTTGCTGACCTGCCGAAGAGCCTGAAGGAGCTGCGCACGCGCGGTATCCATTACCGAATCATCTTTCTCGAGGCCGAGGACTCGATTCTGGTCAAGCGCTTCAAGGAAACGCGGCGCAAGCATCCGATGCTGGATCACCAGACGCCGCTGGTCGAGGCGATCGACGCGGAGAAGAAATCACTCGAGCCGTTGTCGATCGACGCCTCGTTGCGCATCGACACCACGCACACCACGCCGCATGAACTGCGCATGCAGGTGCGCAATTTCGCGCATGGCGAGGAAACCGCGGGCCTGACGCTGCTGTTCGAGTCCTTCGGCTACAAGCACGGCACGCCGCTCGACGCCGATTTCGTGTTCGACGTGCGCTGCCTGCCCAATCCCTACTGGCAGACCGACCTGCGCCAGTACAGCGGGCTGGACGAACCGGTCGTGCATTTCCTCGAGCAGTACGACGAGGTCAAGTTGATGTTCGACGAAATCTGCGGCTTTCTGGAAAAATGGCTGCCGCGCTTCGAGCGCGAGGATCGCACCTACCTGACCGTCGCCATCGGCTGCACCGGCGGTCAGCACCGTTCGGTCTACCTCGTGCGCCGGCTGGCGGAGTATTTTTCCGAGCGGAACATCAAGACCCAGGTGCGGCACCGGGAACTGAAATGAACCTTTGGCACTTATCCCTCGCTTGAAGACGGGGACCATGGCAGGAATGGAACATCAATGATCGGCTTACTGATTCTCGCGGACAAGAACCTGGGCGCCGGCCTGATCGCCGCCGCCTCGCACACGCTCGGCAGCCGGCCACCGCAACTGGCGGCGACGGAACTCGACTATACGGAAACGCCGGAGCGCATGGACGCCGTTCTGCGCGACGGCATCCGCCAGGTGGATCAGGGCGACGGCGTGCTGATCCTCGCGGACGTTTACGGTGCGACTCACACCAACGTCGCCTGCCACCTGCTGGCGCGCGGACGCATCGAGCTGATCACGGGCGTCAACCTGCCCATGCTGCTGCGCGTGCTCAACTACCGGCACCTCAAGATGGACGATCTCATCGACAAGGCCCTGAGCGGCGGCAGCGGCGGCATCATCTGCGCCGGCAATCCCGAAAAAATTCGGGGCACGCGCTGATGCGCTGCCAGAAAATCGTCATCATCAACCGGCTCGGCCTGCACGCGCGCGCCTCGGCCAAGTTCGTGAGCCTCGCCTCCGAATTCGCCGCCGAGATCACGCTCAGGCGCAACGGCCAGCAGGTCAACGGCAAGAGCATCATGGGTATCATGATGCTGGCGGCCGCCAGGGGCGCCGAACTTGAGCTCTGCACCGACGGCGCGGACGAGAAAAAAGCCATGGAAGCGCTGACCGAACTGGTCAATGACCGTTTCGGGGAAGGCGAATAATATGGCTATTTTTGTGCAGGCTTGCTTTCCCAAAATGGATCACCGCTCCGCTTCGCTCCGTTCGTCTCGTCAAAAGATGGCGCCCTGCTCGCTGCGCTCACGCGTCTCGAGACGATCATGCTAGCCCTGCACGGCACCGGCGTCAGCGACGGCATTGCCATCGGCAAGGCCTTCGTGTTGCAGCGCGAAATGCCGGAAATCCCCGAGTATGCCATTCCCAAGGAGTATCTCGACGAGGAAGTCACGCGCTTCCAGCGTGCGGTCGAGGCTTCTCGCCGGCAGCTGCTGGCGATCCGCGAGCATATCCCGGTCAATGCTCCACCCGAAGCGACGAGCTTCCTCGACGCGCACCTGCTGATGCTCGACGACAAGATGATCTCGATGGCGCCGATCGACACCATCCGGCAGAAACAGTGCAACGCCGAATGGGCGCTCAAGACCCAGAGCGACATCCTGAGCGCCCTGTTCGAGCAGATGGACGATCACTACCTGCGCAACAAGAAAACCGACGTCAACCAGGTCGTGAACCGCATCCTGCGCAACCTGCTGCAGCAGAATTACGACGAGCACGAACAGATCGCCGCCGGCGCCATCGTGGTGGCGGACGACCTGACCCCGGCCGACACGGTGATGCTGAAGCACAACCACGTGCACGCGTTCGTCACCAGCCTGGGCGGCCCGATTTCGCACACCGCCATTCTCGCGCGCAGCCTCGGCATTCCGGCGATCGTCTCGGCGCACAGCGCCACGCGCTACGTCCGCTCGGGCGAGGAGCTGATCGTGGACGGCAAGCGCGGCATGCTGATCATTGCGCCCGACCGGCATATCGTCGCCGAATACCGCAAACGGAAAAACGACATTCTCCGGCAACGCCGCGAACTCAACCGCCTGCGCACCAGCCGCGCGGTGACGCGCGACCGTCGCCGCGTCGCGCTGCTGGCCAACATCGAATTGCCCGCCGACGTGCGCGCCGCCGCCCAGGCCGGTGCCGAAGGCATAGGCCTTTACCGCACTGAATTCCTGTTCATGAACCGCCCCGCGCCGCCGAACGAGGAAGAGCAGTTCCGCGCCTACGTCAAGGTCGTCAAATCACTGCCGGGCAAACCGGTGACCATCCGCACGCTCGACCTCGGCGCGGACAAGCAGGTCGACGGCGGGCGCGCCGGCGCCGCCATCACGGTCAACCCAGCCCTGGGCCTGCGCGCCGTGCGGTTGTGCCTGCACGACACCTCGCTGTTCCGTCCGCAGCTGCGCGCCATCCTGCGCGCTTCGGTCTTCGGCAACGTGCGCATGATGATCCCCATGCTGTCGAGCCAGGACGAACTGTACCGGGTGCTCGATCTGATCGAGGAAACCAAGAGCGAGCTCAAACGCGATCGCCTGAAATTCAATTCGAAGATCGCGGTCGGAGGAATGATCGAGGTGCCGGCCGCCGCGATTTCGGCGGACCTGTTCGCGCCGTATCTCGATTTCTTTTCCATCGGCACCAACGATCTCATCCAGTACACGCTCGCCATCGACCGTGTGGACGATGCCGTGAACTACCTCTACGACCCGTTGCACCCGTCGGTACTGCGGCTGATTTCCATGACGATTCAAGCGGGCAAGAAGGCGCGCATACCGGTGGCGATGTGCGGGGAAATGGCAGGAGATCCGCGTTATACCAGCCTGCTGCTGGGGCTCGGTCTGACCGAGTTCAGCATGCACCCGGCCACACTGCTGGAGGTGAAGAAGATCGTGCGCGACAGTAACGTGGGCGCGCTGTCACGGCTGGCGAACCAGGTGCTCAAGATCCGCGAGACGCGGGACGTGCACGCCGCGGTGGAAAAGCTCAGTCAGCGCTGAGCCCGGCTGTTTCCCGGGGGAATTTTCAGCGGCGCAACCCTTCCGGCAGCTGCGGTCCGATTTCCGTGGTCTGCGCGGGATAGACGTAGGCGAAGGCCGGTTGGCTGTCCTGCACGATCGCCACCAGCCCGCTGCGATACTTGAGGCGGTTGGCGCTGAACCCTTCCGCGAGCCGCGGCTGGAACGTTTCCTTCAACACCGACACCGCGGTGATCTTTTTCAGCCGGAACGGACGCCAGAACGGCGGCGGGCGGCCGGAGGCGGAGTAGCCGCGCGTCTGGTACGCATCCAGGGACAACTCGCCGCGCTCGTCGGTGTACACGGCGTGCGGTTCCACGACACGGATCTGGCGCTGGTCGTGATAGCGGATGGCGACGCAGCGTTTTTCCTTGATGGCCTGACTGATCAGCTGAATGGTGTTGGGCAACATGGATGCGATTCCTCTCTACCTCCACCAAATATGGCACAGGCGCCGGGAAGCGCAAATTCAGCGGATAAATGGCGGGTTTCAGGACCCATGCGGCCCGTTTCCATCCGGGCCGAGGCAAGGCGAAATCAGGTCAGGAACAGGGTTGCCAGTCCCAGGAACGCGAAGAAACCGACGACGTCGGTAACGGTGGTCAGGATGACGCCGCTGGCCACCGCCGGGTCCACGCCGATCTTGCGCACCAGCACCGGGATGATCACGCCCGACAACGCGGCAAAAACAAGATTGATGACCATGGCCAGACCCAGCGCCAGCGCGACCAGATAGTTGTGGTGCCAGGCGACGGTCACGATCCCCACGGTGAC
>JACXTT010002159.1_pt1 | contig 31538 bp, 30 predicted proteins | sample 9270951 | NCBI WGS metagenome assembly JACXTT01 (sample SAMN15532306, study PRJNA645909) | rock metagenome | isolation source: weathered quartz diorite | place: Puerto Rico | collected 2017-06-21
GCCGGAGTAGTCGAATTCGCAGGCCTGGCCGATGACGATTGGGCCGGCGCCGATGATCAGGATGGATTTGATGTCGGTGCGCTTAGCCACGTTGCTGCTCCATCATGCTCACAAAGCGGTCGAACAGGTAGCCCATCTCCTGCGGGCCGGGACTGGCCTCGGGATGTCCCTGGAAACTGAACGCGGGTTTGTCGGTGCGGGTAATGCCCTGGCAAGTACCATCGAACAGGGATTTATGGGTGATGCGGACATTGGCCGGCAATGAGTTTTCATCGACGGCAAAGCCGTGGTTCTGGCTGGTGATATAGACCTTGCCGGTGTCGAGGTCCTGCACCGGATGATTGGCGCCGTGATGACCGAATTTCATCTTCATCGTTTTGGCGCCCGAGGCGAGGCCCAGCAGCTGATGACCGAGGCAGATGCCGAATACGGGCAGGTCCTTGGCAATGAGTTCGCGAATGGCACGAATTGCGTAATCGCAGGGTTCGGGATCGCCGGGGCCATTGGACAGGAAGATACCATCCGGTTTCAGCGCCAGCGCATCGGCCGCACTGGCCTTGGCGGGCAATACCGTTACCTTGCAGCCGCGGTCCGCCAACATGCGCAGGATATTGTGCTTGATGCCGTAGTCGAAGGCGGCGACATGGAATTTGCCATCGGTGTGCGTGCGGATGCCGCCCTCGAGGGTCCAGGTTGAATCGCGCCAAGTATATGGCTTATCGCAGGAAACCACCTTGGCAAGATCCAAGCCCGTCATGCTGGGCGCCGCCTTGGCAAGTTGATGCGCCTTGCTGATGGCCGCCGCATCATGCGAACCGACGAGGATGCAGCCGTTTTGCGCGCCCTTTTCCCTGGTGAGGCGTGTCAGGCGGCGGGTATCGATTTCGGCAATCGCAACGACACCATTGCGCCGCAAATAATCGGGCAGCGTCTCGCTCATGCGCCAGTTGGACGCCAGCGCGGGCAGGTCGCGGATGATCAGGCCGGACGCATAGGTCTTGGTCGATTCGGCATCTTCCGCATTGGTGCCGGTGTTGCCGATGTGCGGATAGGTCAGCGTGACCATTTGCCCCATATAGGAAGGATCAGTCAGGATCTCCTGATATCCGGTCATGGCGGTGTTGAACACCACTTCCCCGCAACCATGCCCGTCGGCGCCAATCGATATTCCCTTGAACACCGATCCGTCGGCCAAAACGAGAACTGCAGGCAAGCTCGGGGAGGGGTGAATCAAGGGAGGCTCCGCTGAAAGAACGAGGGGTGTAACCGCGTCCGCATGCAACCCGCTTCGTTTGGCGCGGCGACCGGGCGCCGGGCATAAAAAACGGGAAAGGCCTGTGGGTAATTACCCGGCGCTTTCCCGCGTTTTTGGAACGTCTTGCGTTGCTTCGCGATTAAGACTGCATTCTACCCGAAAGGGCGCTTGGAGGCAATCCGCGGCTCGGCTATTTGAGGCCCAGAACGTCCTGCATATCGTATAAACCGCTTTTCTTTCCGGCGAGGAATCGGGCGGCACGCATGGCGCCCTGCGCATAGGTGGCGCGGGAAGAGGACTTGTGGGTGATCTCGATGCGCTCGCCTGTACCGGCAAAAAACACGGTATGGTCGCCGATGATATCGCCGGCCCGCACCACGGAAAAACCGATGGTACCGGGCTTGCGTTCGCCGGTAACGCCATGGCGCTCGTAAACGCCCGCAGCGGCCAGCGTCTGCCCGCGCGCCTCGGCGGCCACCTCGCCCAGCTTCAATGCGGTGCCTGAAGGGGCATCGACCTTCATCTTGTGGTGTGCCTCGAATACCTCGATGTCGTAATCCATCCCCAGCGAGCGCGCGGCCATCTCGACCAGTTTCAGGGTCACATTGACGCCGACACTCATGTTCGGCGCGAAAACGATGGCGATGTCCTTGGCGAGCGCCTCGATTTCAATTTTTTGCGTCGGGGAAAAACCGGTGGTGCCGATAACGGCATTGACGCCCAGATCCCGGCAGACAAGCAGATAGGCGAGGCTGGCTTCCGGTCGCGTGAAATCGATAAGCACATCGCTGCCCTTCAATACCGCCTGCGCATCCGCACTCACCGTAACCCCCTTAAGCGCAGGCAACAAGGCAGCGGCATCTGCGCCCACCAGCGGGCTGGCGGCGTGCTCCAGCAGGGCCGAAATGGACATCCCGTTTTCCGCGCCAGCCGCTTCGAGCAGCATGCGCCCCATGCGCCCCCCTGCTCCCGCGATGGCAAGCTTGATCGTCATGACTGGAAGCGATCAGGACTTCTTCGGTGGCGCGCCACCACCCGGCGGCAATGCCTTGGGCGTGAAGCGGCGCTCGCCGCCACCGGTCAGGATTTCAACCGGGGATGCCTCGCCCTCAATCTTGCTGACCTTGTCGTCCGCAAACAGGATGGTTATCTGGAAACGCTGGCTCTCGCGCCCAAAAGGGCCGTACTTGGTGGCGCGATCATCGCTGAAATAGTAATCCCAGCGGTTGGCATGGAACGCATCCTGCAGCAGGGGTGTGCCCAGAGCATTGCGCACATCCAGCCGGTTCATGCCCGGCTTGACCTTGGCCAACTGCTCCTGGGTAATCAGGTTGCCTTGCTGGATATCGATCTTGTAAACACCGAAACCCGCGCAGGCCGACAATAAGGCGAAGGCTGCAAAGGCAAACAAGGCGCGGAACAAGGGGCGGACGGCAGGCATGACATGATCCTTTTCAGAAGTTGCCCGATTATAACCGACGGCTTCGCGCCAGCCCGATGCCAAGCGCAACAAAAGGGCTTATGATTGGCCAACCATCATTCCTGCAAGCGCCAAATGCCCGAATCCAAAGACCTGCGCAATATGGGACTCAAGGCGACGTTGCCGCGCCTCAAGGTGCTGGACCTGTTCCAGAACTCGACGCAACGGCATATGTCGGCCGAAGACGTATACAAATTGCTGCTCAATGAAAACGCCGATGTCGGTCTTGCGACCGTGTACCGCGTACTTACACAATTCGAGCAGGCCGGCCTGCTGGTGCGCCATCATTTTGAGAGCGGCAAAGCCGTTTTTGAACTGAATGAAGGCAACCACCACGATCACCTGGTCTGCCTGCAATGCGGTAAAGTCGAGGAATTCTACGATCCTGAAATCGAAAAGCGGCAGATCAAGATTGCTAAAGACCGGGGATTCAATATTCATGATCACTCGTTGTACCTCTATGCTGATTGCATCAAACCTGGATGCCCTAACAAGGCAGCCGGCTCGCACTAGGGTGGAGTCGCAAGCTTGCTACCGTTGCTGAATCAACGGCTGCTTCATTTTTGCGCGATCCTGTTCCTGGCAACGGGCTTGGGATCGGCTGCGTGGGACAGTGCCGGCAAGGATGCGCCAGACAATTTTCCGCGGGTCCTGTCCGCAGATTTGCCCAGGGAGGCGCGCGAGACACTGCAATTGATTCGCCGAGGCGGACCCTTCCCCTATTCCCGTGACGGCGTTGTATTTTCAAATCGCGAAAAGATGCTGCCTTCGCAGCCGCGCGGCTATTATCATGAATACACAGTGAAGACCCCTGGCGCGAAAAACCGCGGCGCCCGGCGCATAGTTTGCGGTGGCAGCGCACATTTGACGTGCTACTACTCGGACGACCATTACCAATCCTTCAGGCAAATCAAGGAATAGGTGCCCTCTCGTGTCCCTCCCCGCCGAATTGACCTCCCTTCTTGCCTCCGACAACAATAATGGCGGCCTGCTATGGATGAAGGCCCATGCCGACGTAGCGGAGATGAACAAGATTGCGCGCAGCAAGGGACTTGCGTTCTTTCATCTTGAAGGCCAGCGCATAGAAAAGAAGGACCAATTCCTGAATCATGCCGCAGTTGCGATGAAGTTTCCTGATCATTTCGGCAAGAACTGGGATGCGTTCTACGATTGCCTGACGGACCTTGACTGGGTCGATGGCAAGGGCTTCCTGATTTATTTCGACCACACGGACGCGTTTGCCGCGCACAATGAAAGCCAGCTTGAGACGGTCATTGAACTGTTTGCCGATGCAGTCGCATACTGGAAAGAAGAGGGGCGCCCGATGACGGTGTTGCTGTCCGGCCAGCACGCACCGGCAGGCATAAAAAAAATCTAGCCTGGCCCGACCTCGTTCGCATCGCAGATTGCCGGAGGCAGCGCCCGGTTGACATGCTTTTAATCCGGCCCGCGAGGCCTGAGCGCAACTCTGGACTGCGGCGGCATCCCGGGAACATTTTTTTCGATTCGCCCACCATGCCTCAGCAATCGACGGCAACGATAGGAGCTTGATGCGGGCGCTTATTCCGAGCTGGCGATCAGCGCGGCATTGCCACCGGCGGCGGCCGTATTGACGGTGAAGGTGCGTTCCGATGCAAAGCGGAACAGGTAATGCGGTCCACCGGCCTTGGGCCCGGTACCGCTGAGCCCTTCACCGCCAAACGGCTGCACGCCGACGACCGCACCGATCTGGTTGCGGTTGACATACACATTGCCGACCCGCGCCCGCGCGCGGATCGAGGCGATCGTCTCCTCGATGCGCGAGTGCACGCCAAGCGTGAGGCCATAACCGCTGGCATTGACAGCATCCACCACGTCCAGCAGCTTGTCTCCATCAAAGACATAAACATGCAGGATGGGACCAAAAACTTCGCTCTTGATGGTGTCGAATGCAGGCACCTCGAAAGCGCAGGGAGCAAAAAAATGCCCTGCCGGGATATCCCGCGGCAATTGCGTCTGCCCGACCTGGGGGAACGAAGCCGCCATGCGCTCGCGGTGCGCAACCAGCATGTCGAAAGCTTCCCGATCAATAACGGGGCCGATGTCGGTATCAAGGCGCAACGGGTCGCCAAGGCGCAATTCCTGCATGGCACCGGCCAGAAGAGTCATGATGCGTGGCGCGATATCGCGCTGCACGCAAAGTATGCGCAGTGCCGAGCAACGCTGGCCGGCGCTGTTGAATGCCGAGGCAATCACATCGTTCACGACTTGCTCGGGCAAGGCAGAGGAGTCCGCGATCATCGCGTTCAATCCCCCGGTTTCGGCAATGAAGGGGGTGATGGGGCCTCTGCGCTGCGCCAGGCTGCGATTGATCGCCTGGGCCGTATTGGTGCCACCGGTGAACACCACACCGGCAATGCGCGCATCCGCTACCAGCCTGGCGCCGATGGTTTCGCCCGGTCCCGGCAGAAGGGCGATGGCATCTGCGGGCATGCCGGCCTCGAGCAGCAATTTGACGGTTTCGAAAGCGATGATGGGCGTTTGCTCGGCGGGCTTGGCGATCACCGCATTCCCGGCAGCGAAGGCGGCAGCGATTTGCCCCAGAAATATGGCCAACGGAAAATTCCAAGGCGAGATCGAGGCAAACACGCCGCGACCGGTCAGCGTCAACTGGTTGGATTCGCCCGTCGGTCCGGGCAGCGATTCGGCCGAGGAAAAATGCGCGCGGCACAGTGCAGCGTAGTAGCGGCAAAAATCCGCCGCCTCGCGCACTTCGCCGAGCGCATCCGGCAGGGTCTTGCCTGCTTCACGCGCCATCAGCGCAATGAAAAATGTCCGCCGTGCCTCAAGCAAATCTGCCGCTTTTTCCAGCACAGCGGCGCGTTCAGGCGCGGATTGACCGCGCCATTTCGACGTAATGTCCAGCGCAAGATTGAGCAGGGATTCATCGGCTTGCTCAACCACACCGATTTTCCCAAGGTGAACGGGATCGATTGCATTGATCGGCAGTCCGCGCATGGCGTCGCCCGCAACCAGGGGCTGGGCGTTGAAATCGTTTCTGCCCGCAACCGCCGTCATTTCAGCAAACAGGGAATCGGTTGCAGGCACTTCCGCAAAGCTGAAGCCGGAGGAATTCAAGCGGCCGACAGCCGAATCTCTGTACAGATTCCGTGGCAGCGGAATCTTTGCATTGCCCATAGCCCGATGTGCGTCGACCGCCGCAATCGGGTCGGCGATCACATCCTCAATGCGCACCGCAGGATCGGCGATGCGGTTTACGAAAGAAGAGTTGGCGCCATTCTCCAGCAGGCGCCGCACCAGATAGGGGAGCAGATCCTCATGGCTGCCGACCGGAGCATAAACACGACAGGCAGTGCCCGGCTGCGCCAGCACGGCATCGTAAAGTTCCATGCCCATGCCATGCAGTCTCTGGAATTCAAACGCGGCGGCCCTTTCTCCGGCGGTCTGTGCGCGCTCAAGAATGGTCGCTACGGTATGTGCATTGTGGGTGGCGAACTGGCAATAAAATGCATCGGGCCGGGACAGCATGGTGGCAGCACAGGCGAGATAGGAAACATCGGTATTCGCCTTGCGAGTGAAAACCGGGTATTGGCTGAAACCCTGGATCTGCGCGCGCTTGATTTCGGTATCCCAGTAAGCGCCCTTGACCAGTCGCGTCATGATGCGACGTTTGTGTATCGCCGCGAGGTCGGTGAGCCAGTCGATGACATGGCTGGCACGCTTCTGGTACGCCTGCACGGCCAGGCCCAGGCCCTCGTACCCCGCAAAGCGGGCGTCGCCGTATACGGCAGCGAAAATCTCCAGCGACAGTTCCAGGCGCTCGGTCTCCTCTGCATCCAGGGTAAGGCCGATGCCCCCGTCGCGCGCCATTTCGGCGAGCTTCATCACCTTGGGCAACATCTCGTCCATGACGCGTTCGCGATGCGCCAGTTCATAGCGGGGATGCAGCGCAGAGAGTTTGACCGAAATGCCCGGTGCCGCAAATACGCTTTGCCCGGGTTTTACATAAGCGGCTATCGCGGCGATCGCATCTTCGTAAGCCTTGAAATAGCGCTCAGCGTCAGCGGCGGTCAAGGCGGCCTCGCCGAGCATGTCGAACGAGTGCCGGTATGTGCGCTGCTCGTCGTCAATCGAGCGCTTGAGGGCCTCGTCAATGTTGCGTCCCATGACGAACTGTTCCGCCATCAGCTTCATGCCCTGGCGCAGGGCAGCACGAACAATCGGCTCGCCGGCACGGGCCGCAAGCCGCGACAGCCAGCCACTGACATCGGTGGCGCCTTCCGGCGTGACCGAGACCAGTTTGCCGGTCAGCATCATGCCCCAGGTGCCGGCATTGACCAGCAGGGAATCCGAGGCACCGAGGTGTTTTTGCCAATCGCCCTGCGAAAATTTGTCCTTGATGAGCTTGTCGGCCGTAGTCGCATCGGGAATGCGCAGCAGCGCCTCAGCCACGCACATCAGCAGCACGCCCTCCTGGGTGGAGAGATCGTATTGCGTCAGGAACGACTGCATGCCGACGTTTTCGCGCTGTCGGTTTCGCACGGCGCCGACCAGGGAGCGGGCCAGTGCTTCGACGCGCGCATTGGCGGCGGCATCAAGGCGTGCCGACTGCAGCAGTAGATTAAGGGTGTCGGCCTCGGGAGCCAGAAAGGCGCTGCGGAGCGCAGCGAAGGACGGATGGGATGGCAAGGTCATTTCGGGTCTTCAGGCAGGATCGAAGACGCGGATTATCTCACCGGAAACAGCATATTGCGGTTCATCGGATATTGCCGCCGGCAGCATCGGACCGGCGGCATATCGGCAAGGTTAGGCTGCAGTCGACTCCTGATGCGCAACCTCGGCGTGCACCTTGGCCATATCCACCTCGAGGGATTTCTGCACCACCTGCTCAAGCGCCGCCTTCGGCAACATGCCCGCCTGCGTGAACAGGATCACCTTTTCGCGAAACACCATCAGGGTCGGAATCGAGCGGATGTTGAAGGCAGCACCCAGCTCCTGTTCCGCCTCGGTGTTGATCTTGGCAAAGACCACGTCCGGATACTGCTCGGATACCGCCTCGAAGGTAGGAGCAAAGGCACGGCAAGGTCCGCACCATGGCGCCCAGAAATCGATGATGACCGTTTTGCCGCCTTCGATCGTCTGATTGAAATTTTCCTTGGTAAGTTCGAGGACGGCCATATGGGCTCCTTAATATTGAAAATACAAATCGGGTATCAGTTTTGCAGCAGGGAACGAAGCATCCACGCCGTTTTTTCATGTATCTGCAGGCGCTGGGTCAACAGATCGGCGGTTGATTCATCGGAGGCTTTGTCGGCCGCCGGGAAGACTTTTCGCGCGGTTCGAGCCACTGCTTCATGGCCCTGCACCAGAAGGCGGATCATGTCGGTGGCCTCGGGTACGCCTTCGGTTTCGGCAATCGACGACAGTTTGGAGTAAGCCTTGTAGGTTCCGGGGGCGGTATACCCCAGGGACCGAATCCGCTCTGCCACCGCATCGACCGCCAGCGCCAATTCGTTATATTGGGTTTCAAACATCAGGTGCAAGGTCTGAAACATGGGCCCGGTCACGTTCCAGTGGAAGTAATGTGTTTTGAGGTAAAGCGTATAGGTGTCGGCGAGCAGCCGCGACAAACCTTCGGCAATCTTTTCGCGGTCCTTTTCGGCGATGCCGATATCGATGGGGACGTTTGCTGCCTTATTTTTCGCCATGATTCATCTCCACAAGTTGAATGCCGTAGAAGGATTCTGGGTTTATCGCTGCCTAAAAGCCAATTTGATATTTCGATTGAATCGATAGCCTTTGTCAATACACGGTGGCAACGGCAAACAATGGAATCGCCGATATCACGCCAGCTTCACGACGGTGTGCGCGACTTGTTCGCCAAGACGATGCAGCATTTTGGCGGCACGCTCGTCGCGCACGGTTCCATCGCTGTTCAAAAGGTCGCCTGCCTTCGGGACGGCAACCACAGGCAGCACGAAAGTGCCGAGGTTGCTGAGGATATAGGACACATGCGGCAGCGCGCGAATGGTGCCGAACGCACCGGGTGAGGCACCCATCAGGCCGCATACCTTGTTGGCAAAGGGCGCGGCGCCGCTTTCCGTGCCGACCGACTGCGAAAGCCAGTCGATGGTATTTTTCAGCAGCGGCGTAATCGAAGTATTGTATTCAGGGCTGGCAATCAACAGCCCATTGGCCGCCATCATCAATGCGCGCAGCCTGAGCATGTTTTCCGGCACCCCATTTTCATGGTGCCAATCTGCATCGTAGATCGGCATCGGGTAATCGGCGAGTTCAGCTACCGTGACCTCGGCCCCGGCTGCGCGTGCGCCGGCCACAGCGAGCGACAGCGCCTTGCGATTGAAGGACTCCTTGCGGATGCTGCCGGCGAAGGCAAGAATTTTTGCAGTGGTCATATGGTTTCGATCCGTAAATGGTCAAATAAACATCAAAGGCTGGGGTGTCAGTGTAAAGGCAAGCCCCCTGCCCGGCAGTATTCAAATGTGTGGTTCTGCCAGCGCGCCCATTGCGCCGCTCATGTAGGCCTTCTCGGCTGCTCGCACCTGCTCAACGCTGTTCATCACAAAGGGACCGTGAAATACCAGCGGGCCTTCGGCCGGCGCACCGCCCAGCAGCATGACATCCAACGAGTCTTCCCCGGTATTGCTGAAGACCGCGGCGCCATCGCCATTTTCAAACACGACCAGCTGTCCGGCATGGGCAGCATGGGCGCCGGCACCGAAATCGCCCTTGCCACCAATGAGGTAGGCGGCGATTTCATGATGCGCCGGAATTTCGGCGCGAAAGCTTGCCCCTTTCTGCAGGCGTACATGCCAGAGCAACGACGGCATCAGCACCTGCGCCGGTCCTGAGTGGGAAACGTGATGGGAGATATATTCGCCGGCAACGATGCAAACACTGGCGCCTTCGCTTGCGATTTCGGGAATTGCCTCAGCGGCGATGCGCTGGTAACGCGGCGGCATGAGTTTCAGGGCGCGCGGCAGCGAGGTCCACAGCTGAATGCCATGCATGGTCATCTCGTCCTCGGATTCGGCCAGCGGTGCTTCCGCATGGATGACGCCGCGCCCTGCAGTCATCCATTGCGCGCCGCCGGCGGAGACAACGCCATCGTGACCCGCCGAGTCACGATGATGGTTGCGGCCCGACAGCAAATACGTGACCGTTTCAATTCCCGCATGCGGATGCGGTCCGACGCCATCATGTCCGGGCTTGACCCGAAACGGACCGAAGTGGTCGAGGAACACCCACGGTCCGACCGAATTGCGATTTCGGTCAGGCAAGGCGCGGCGCACCGAGAATGTCCCCACCGGGGCGATCTGGGAGTCGATAATACGTTCGATTTTTCTCATCACTGCCTCCAACGATGGTTGCGTTCATTCGGCCAGGTCGAACAGCAGCACTTCGGCATTCACTGCCTTTTCCAGCTCGACCTCGGCATCGGCCCAGATCTTGAGTGCATCGCCGGCCACCAGCGCATGACCGTTTACTGTGACACTGCCACGCGCCACATGCACGTAGGCGCGGCGAGCGGCCGGCAGTTTATGGACCAGGCGATCATCGGCCGACATCAGCGTCGCATAGAGAAAGGCATCGGCATTTACCAGCACCGAACCCTCGCGGCCGTCGGGAGACGCGATCAATCTGAGCTTGCCTTGCTTTGAAGCTTCATCAAAGTGCTTCTCTTCGTAGGATGGTTCAATTCCCTGCACGTTCGGCTCGATCCAGATTTGCAGGAAATGCGTGGCCCCCTCTTTGGAATGGTTGAACTCGCTGTGTCGAACGCCGGTGCCGGCACTCATGCGCTGCACATCCCCCGGGCGGATAGTCGAACCATTGCCCATGCTGTCCTTGTGCGCCAGCGCACCATCCAGGACATAGCTGATGATCTCCATGTCGCGATGACCGTGCGTGCCAAAACCCATGCCGGCGGCAACGCGATCTTCATTGATTACGCGAAGCGGACCGAAATGCACGTATTTGGGATCGTAATAATCGGCAAAGGAAAAACTGTGATAACTCTTCAGCCAGCCATGATCGGCATAACCACGTTCTTGGCTTTTTCTTATTTCAATCATTTTGAATCTCCTTGTTAAGCCTTGATTGCACTGTGCGCTTATATTGGGCTGGTATTTCCGGGGGAACAAGCGGATAATTTCGAGTAATTTATTCAATAATTTTGAATATGCGCCTTTCGCTTGAATCCCTGCAGGTACTCGATGCCATCGAGCGACGCGGCTCCTTTGCCGCGGCGGCCGCCGAACTGCATCGGGTCCCGTCCGCGATAACCTATACAATTCAGCAGCTTGAAAGCGATCTGGAAGTATCCATATTCGACCGGCGCGGGCATCGTGCCAAGCTGACCGCGGCTGGCCATGAACTGCTGAACGAGGGCCGTCAGCTCCTTCAGGCAGCAGGCGACCTGGAAGCGCGCATTCGACAGGTCGCCAAGGGCTGGGAGGCTGAATTGCGCATCGCCGTCGACACCATCATCGGCGCGACCCGCCTCTTTCCCCTGATTCAGCGTTTCCATGCAGAACAGGGAATGGCCTCCAGCACGCGCATCAAGGTTAGCGAGGAAGTGCTGGCCGGAAACTGGGACGCCCTGGTCTGCGCGCGTGCCGATCTTGCAATCGGCGTCAATGACGACATCCCCGCAGGGGGCGGTTTTGCCACACTTCGATTAAGACAATTGAATTTCGTATTCGTGGCGGCCCCGGCGCATCCGATATGCGGCGAACCGCAACCTTTGACCGAGGCCGTCATTCATCGTTATCGCGCCGTGAGCGTCGCCGATTCCTCGCGCAACTTGCCGCCACGCACGGTCGGATTGCTGTCGGGCCAGGATGTGCTTACCGTTCCGTCCATGCACGACAAGATCGCCGCGCATATCGCCGGCCTCGGCGTTGGCTATCTGCCAGCGCATCTTGCGACGCCCGAGGTCGCGGCGGGCCGTTTGAGAATTCTCGAAACAAGCACGATACGTCCCGCGTCAGCGCTCTACGCCGCCTGGCGTCCCAGCCGCACCGGCAAGGCCCTTCGCTGGTTTGCGCAACAACTGGAAAACGAAAAAAATGTCGCCCTGCTGTTTCCCGACAATGTTTGACAGCACCGATCACAGACCATAAGGCAGCGAGAACCTGTCATGCTCGTCCGGAACAAACGCAAAATGGCGCACGACGGCAGCAAGCGGGATGGATGCATAGACATGCGGGAAGCTTTCGCCTTTCCCGGCAAGATCTTCAAAGCGCAATCTGGCGCCAATTGCGGCATCGTCAATTTCCAGCAGCAACAAGTCGCAGTGACCGGCATAGTATTTACTTGCCGTGCGCAAAACCTGCTCTCGCGTGGAGCAATGGATAAATCCCTCAAGCGCGAGATCTGCACTGGCGAACTCGCCGCTCGACAGGGCCGCATACCAGTCGGCGGAATCGGCGATGCGATAGATCATCGTGAATATCTCTTTTTGCGCATAGGCGCGAAAGCCTAGCATGCCGACCTCCACCCTGGCTCGAAGCGAATACATCGGCCGCTTTGCCCCCTCGCCTAGCGGCCCGCTGCATTTTGGTTCGCTGGTCGCGGCGCTGGCCAGTTACCTCGATGCCCGGGCGCACGGCGGACGCTGGTTGTTGCGTATAGAAGATGTCGATGAAACCCGCTGCAAGCCGCAATTTGCCGACGACATCCTGAGAACCCTGCAGGCCTTTTCACTGCATTGGGACGGCGAGGTACTCACCCAGAGTTCGCGCAAGGCGCGTTACGGCGAGGCGCTGGCAACGCTCTCCACGGCCGGCCTCAGTTATGCATGCAGTTGTTCACGCCGCGAAATAGCCGATTCCGCAATGTTCGGAATCGAGGGTCCTATCTATCCCGGTACCTGCCGCGTTGCGAACAGGCCCATCGACGGCAATGCCATCCGCGTGCTTTGCAACGATTTGCCCCTGCGCTTCACCGATCGAGTGCAAGGTGAAATCGAACAGCGCCTGCAATCTCAGTTGGGCGACTTCGTGATTCGGCGCCGCGACGGATTGTTTTCATACCAGCTGGCAGTGGTCGTGGACGATGCCGACCAGCAGATCAGCCATGTTGTGCGTGGCGCCGACTTGCTCGACTCAACCACTCGCCAAATCCACCTCCAGCACTTGCTCGATCTGCCGACTCCGCAATACCTGCATATCCCGATTGCGGTCAACGAGGCGGGACAAAAACTTTCCAAGCAGACGCTTGCACCGGGCATCGGCGACGGCGATGTTCGCCAAATCCTGCGCCAGGCCCTGCGTTTTCTCGGCCAATCAGCCCCCGATGAAAAGCTGCCAGTACCCGCCATATTGGCCGACGCCACCCGCAACTGGTCGGTTTCAGCCATTCCTGCCGCACGCCATCGACCCCTCCCGACGTAGTGCGCCGCGGGCGATTCAAGTCCGCATTCCATCGGTCCGCATTCCATCCTGTAAATCCGTTTATGCATTTCGTCGCATCAAATTGGCTTCTTGTCTCGCAACCCAGCAGACTGCCGCCATTCCAGCCACCTTGAGCGAACCGCCATGTTGTTTCCATTCCTGAACCGTTCTCCAATTGCCGCCCAACCTGTTCCCCGCCGCCGATGGGTGAAGTTGACCCTGGCGACGCTTACCCTGATCCTGATTGTTGGTTCAATCGTGGCCGTGCGAGCCAGCTCCGCCAGGAAGGACGACAAGAAGCCGAACGCAAGCAAGACCTTCGAATTTTCAGATGCCGATATCGCACGCCTGAGCCCACGCGAGTTCGGACAGAGCATCCCCGTCTCCGGCAGCCTGCGGCCGGTGGTGCAGGCGATGGTGCGCTCCAAAGTACCGGGCGAAGTTTCCCGCGTTCTGGTGCGGGAAGGAGAACGCGTCAGGGCTGGCGATGTGCTTATCGCGCTCGATGCCCGCGATCTTAAGGCGCAGCTCGACAGCGCTCTCGGCAGCGTTGCGGAGGCGCGGGCGCGTCTGGATCTGGCAAAGAAGAATGAGGAAAACAACCGCCAGCTGCTGGCCAAGGGGTTCATTTCGCAAAACGCCTTCGACAGCGTGGCCAACTCGGTCAGCGTCACCTCGGCCAATGTACTGACGACGGAAGGACAGGCAGCCATCGCCCGCAAGGCGCTGAACGACGCCACCATCCGCGCGCCGTTCAGCGGCATCATCGCCAAGCGCGCAGTGAACATCGGCGAAAAGGTCAGCAATGATTCGCCGGTGGCGCAGATTGTCGATCTGTCGCTGATGGAACTGGAGGCCATGGTGCCGGTCGCAGAAATTCCTGCCGTCCACATTGGCCAGGAGATCGCCTTCAAGGTAGACGGCTTCGGAACACGCACCTTCAAGGGCAAGGTCGAACGCATCAACCCTTCGGCCGACGCAGGATCGCGCGCCATTTCGGTGTTTGTTTCGATTGCCAATGCCGATGGCGCCTTGAAGGGCGGCATGTTTGCCCACGGTTTGCTGGCTGCCGCCAGCAAGGGGAGTGTCAACGCGCTGCCGAGCATTGCTGTACAGGAAGAAGGCGGCCAGAACTTCATATTCATCGTCAAGGACGGCAAAGTCGACCGGCGCCCCGTAACGATAGGGGTGCGAAACATCGAACAGGGCATGGTCGAGATACGCGAAGGCATCGACGCGAACGCAGACGTTGTGGCGGTGAAAGCTGAGGGCATCAAGACCGGCGACAAGGCCATCATGAAAACCGGCGCCGCCTTGAAGGCAGGCAAGGCTGACGCCAAAGACAGTTGATCGTCGATCACGGTGTACAAAACGCACGGCATTCTGTCGGAATCGGGCACATACGCGCCAATTATCTGCACTCGCACCATCTGAAAAAGGGACATCGCATGTGGTTCACCCGAGTCAGCATCAACAACCCCGTGTTCGCCACCATGATGATGGCGGCGATCATGGTCCTCGGCCTGTTCGCCTACCAACGCCTGCCGGTGGAACAGATGCCCGACATCGCCTTTCCGGTCGCCGTGGTGCAGACACCCTATCCCGGCGCCGGCGCTCAGGCGGTCGAGCAGGACGTCAGCCGGCCGATCGAAGAAGCCATCAACACCATCAACGGGATCAAGACAATTCGCTCCAATTCGCGCGAAGGCGTCTCGTTCGTGGTTGCCGAATTCGAACTCAATATCGATATCAAGACCGCCATCCAGGACGTACGCGACAAGGTTGCGGAAGCGCGCCGCGGATTCAATCGCGATGTCGGCGAACCGACCGTGACCCGCGCAGACAACGAAAACGACCAGCCGCTGATTTACCTTTCAATGCAATCGGGCTCGCGCAGCCTGCGCGAATTGTCCGACCTCGCCGATCGCCTGATCATCAAACGCCTGCAAGGCGCCAATGGCGTCGGCAATATCCAGATCGATGGCGATGTACAGCGGGAACTGGCCATCCTGCTCAAGCCGGAGAAAATGGCCGCCTACGGTATAGGCATCGACCAGATCACCAATGCGATTCGCAGCGAAAACCAGGATGCCCCCTCCGGCGCATTGGTCTCCGACACCAATGAACGACTGGTGCGGGTCCTCGGCAAACTGCGCAGCGTGCAGGACTTCGAACGCATCATCGTTGCCCGCCGCGGCAACGGCAGCACCAGCGCGGTGACGCTTGGCCAACTGGCAGAAATCAAGGATACCAAGCGCGAGGAGACCTCGATCGCCACCGAAAACGGCAAGCGCGTCATTTCCATCCAGATCCGCAAGACGCGCGGCGCCAACACCATCGACATGGCCGAGGCCATTCGCCGGCAGATCGATGAACTGAAGAAAAGCCTGCCGCCCGACATCAAGCTGCAAATCACCTTTGACCGCTCGGTGTTCATCAAGGACGGCGTCGACAATGTGCGCCACACCATCCTGGAAGGCGCCCTGCTCACCGTCCTGATCGTGTTCCTGTTTCTGCATTCATGGCGCTCCACCGTCATTACCGGCCTGACGCTGCCGATCTCGGTATTCGCCGCCTTTATCGCGCTTTACGCTTTCGGCTTCACCCTCAATTTCCTGACCTTGATGGCGCTGTCACTGTCGATCGGCATACTGATCGACGACGCCATCGTGGTTCGCGAGAACATCGTTCGCCACCTGGCCATGGGCAAGAGCCATCGGCAGGCCGCGCTGGAGGCCACCGAAGAAATCGGCCTGGCGGTTATGGCCACGACCTTCACCCTGGTGGCAGTATTCCTGCCGGTCGCTTTCATGGGCGGCATTATCGGCAAGTTTTTCTATCAGTTCGGCATCACCGTGGTGGTAGCAGTAGTGGTGTCGCTGTTCGTTTCGTTCACGCTCGACCCCATGTTGTCGAGTGTCTGGCATGACGGGCCGTCGAGCTGGATGAACCGCATCAAGCCGATCAAATGGGCGCTGGACAAACAGCAGCGCCTCATCGATTGGCTGCACGCAAAATACGACCTGGCCTTGCGTTGGTCGCTGGCACATCGCAAATCGACCCTGGGCATTGCAGCGGCCATATTTGTCGGCAGTTTTTTTCTGATGCCGTTTATCGGCTCGGAATTTGTCCCCCAGGATGATGACGGCTACACCAATCTGCGCATCCAGACACCGATCGGATCGTCGCTGGGCTACAGCAATGCCAAAGCGGAACAGGTGGAAGCGGCACTTGCCGATTTTCCCGAGATCAGGCGCATCTCCAAGACGGTGAACAAGAGCGGCGCCTGGTTCGATATCCAGCTTTCGCCGAAGAGCGAGAGAGCACGTTCGCAAAAACAAATCGACGATGAAATTCGCAAACGGCTGGCGCAAATTGCCGGCCTTGAAGTGAACGTCGGCTGGAACCGTCCCATCCAGCTCTACATCCTTGGCCCGGACATCGCGGAACTCGATCGCATTTCCAGGCAGGTAATGGCCAGGATGAAAACCATCAAGGGCATGGTGGACATCGAAAGCACCTTCAAGCCAACCAGTCCGACTCTGGATGTGGTCGTCAACCGTGAGCTCGCGAGCGACCTTGGGGTTTCCATGGGCCAGATCACGGCAACCACAAAGGCCATGATCGGCGGCGAGCAGGCGGGCCAATGGCAGGGACCCGATGGCGAGAACCACCAGATTCTGGTGCGCCTGCCGAAGGACGAGCGTACTGGAGTCACCGATCTGGACAAACTCTATGTGGCCAGCTATTCGTTCAACGCGGACGCAACGCCACGCATGGTGCCCCTGCGCCAGGTGGTCGATTTCAAGCCTTCGTATGCCGAGCGACAGATCGAGCGACGCAATCTTCAGCGGCAGATTCGCCTCAATGCCGGTGTGGCAAACGGCTCGAACGTCGGTGATGTCGCCGCCGAGCTGCGCGAGTCGATCAAGGATGTCTCGCTGCCGCCGGGCTACCGCTTCCAGTACGGCGGTTCCTCACAGGATATGCAGGAATCCTTGGGATATGCGATTGGCGCGCTGGGATTGGCCATCATTTTCATCTACCTGATTCTCGCCTCGCAATTCGGCAGCTATTTGCAGCCGCTCGCAATCATGGCCTCGCTGCCCCTGTCCCTCGTGGGCGTATTTCTGGCCCTGCTGATTTTCGGCACGACGCTCAATCTGTTCTCGGTAATCGGTTTCATCATGCTGATGGGCCTCGTCACCAAAAACGCCATTCTTCTGGTCGATTTCACCAACCAGGGACTGCGCGAGGGCAAAACCCGCGAGCAGGCGATCCTCGATGCGGGCCAGGTCAGGCTGCGTCCGATCCTGATGACGACCGCGGCGATGATCGGCGGCATGATGCCGCTGGCACTGGCATTCGGCGCGGGTTCGGAGCAACAGTCGCCGATGGCGCATGCGGTCATCGGCGGCATCATCACTTCCACCGTGCTGACCCTGGTGGTGGTGCCGGTGCTGTATACCTATTTCGACACCTGGGGCGGCAAGGTCAAAGCCTGGCTGGCGCGCAAACCGGCAGGAGGCGGCAGTATCGCCGCCCTGCCAGCAATGGAAAAACGTGACGACTGAAAACAGCTATTTTGGCTGCGGCGTCAGGGCCTTCACTCGCTGGCTGCGGGTCAGCATGGCAATTGTCGAGTTCTCGGGATAAGCCTGGACCTGATTGCGCCCTGCCGCCTTGGCGCCATAGAGCGCCTCGTCCGCGCGCTTCAGGAGATGGGCGATATCGTCGCTGTCCTCACGACCGAGGCGGGCCACACCGGCGCTTACCGTTACCCGCAGCGGCTTGCCGCTTCCGCCAAAGCCGGTTCGCTCGACACTTTGGCGAATTCTCTCTGCCAGCGCCAGCGCGCCATCGAGGGCAACATCCGGCAGCAATACACAGAACTCTTCTCCGCCATATCGAACCAGCAAGTCTTGTTTCCGCAGGCAGCCTTGAACGATCTTAGAAAATCGAACCAGCACGTCATCACCCACCACATGCCCATGCTGGTCATTTATTCGCTTGAAATGGTCAAGGTCCAGCAAGACCAGTGAAAGAGCCGAACCCGCCCTGCGGCTGCGCGAGATTTCTTTTTCCGCCAAATCCAGAAAAGTACGCCGATTGAAAGTACCGGTGAGCGGATCCGTAACGGCCAGCCGCTGTGCCGATTCCTCCGCACGGTCCTTGTGAAGAACCAGAAAGCCGACCGAGGTCGTCAGCAAAACGGCATGACCCGCAAAAAAACTGAGTGCCTGGAAAATGCCGGGCGCTAGCGGTTGCACCGCATCCGCCGGTTCAACTATGGCAAGCAGAGTGCGCGCAAACAGCGCAGCAGCACCGAGCATAAATCCACCCATCATTAACCAGCGCGCCGACTGTTTGGCGCCATCATGCAATCGGTTGGCCAAAACCGCCAATGCCAGCATGCCGCTGCCGAAGATGGCGCCACTGAGCATGATCTGCTTCGCCCCCGATTTTGCCAGCAGCAAAAAAAACATGCCAACCATGAATGGTGGCAGGACATACCAGAGTATGTTCAGCCGGCGACCGTAGAATTCCAGCAAGGCGGCGGCCTGCAATGTCACTGCCACCGGGAAAAGCACGCTCGGCAACATGATAGACAAGCCGCCGGGGGTCGCCCCTCGCATCGCGAACAGGGCAAAAATCAGCGAGTAGACGCAAAGTGCCGCGGTCCATTTGCCCAATCCGCCGCGAAAACGCGGGCCGACCGCCACCCACAATGAACCGGCAAGCAGCAGGCTGGTTGCAATCATCAATACAAAAATGGTGTACGAATCGAGCATGGTACGCGTGACCGTCCCGGAGGCGGTGGTAATTATTATGTCTTGCCGGCACAGCACTGCCTGGCGCCGGGCGGTGACAAGTCTCTGCACATTGCAACACCGCGCCGACGGCACGTCAATGCGTCGACTCCAGTATCCGGGAAATTGTTTCAGCCCGACCGTGGGCATTCAATTTGGAAAAAATCTGCTTGATATGATACGCCACGGTATTGGGCGACAGCCCCATGTCGCGGGCAATTTCCTGATTGGACATGCCTTGCGCCATGCGCAGGGCGATATCCTGTTGTTGCGGCGGCATGCCAAGCGTACCAAGGGCTTCGGCAAATTTGAGCAGCATCGGCTCCTGTCGCGCAATGCGGACGGCGAACGGCGCATCCGGCGCGGCGGTCTCCCCCAGGCGATAGGCACGCAGTTGCAGACGCCCCCAGCGGGTTTGGGCAGTAACGAGGGGGGGCCGTGAACCGGTTTCGCGCAACATGCCGGCGAGTTGCACGATCAAGGCCGCGACTGCGGCATCGGCAGCGCGCAGCCTTCCTGGTGCAAAGGCACCGTCAACCGCCTGAACCAGCAAGCGCCTCGCCTGCTCGGAGGCATGCAGCAGGCGGCCGTCGAAGTGCGCCATGAGTACCGCCTCGTCGTCGGTATCCAGTTGCTGCGGCGCGCCATTGCTCGATTCGGCATCCTGTTCGATCGCCAGGCCACCCCCCACGCCATGGCGCGCCGCGACCGCGTGCGACACGTAATGCAGAATGCTGCCCAGGTCGGCCCGCGCTTTTGCATCAAATTCACTCGATTTCCTGGATCGATACAAGCTGATCTGCCCAAGCGCCGCGCCATGGTCTCTAACCACCCCGTATAGCACATGGTGCGCATCGAGCTCGCGCAGGATTTCGTTGTAATACGCCGTGCGCTGCAGGGCGGCATCGGCGCTCCGGCTATCAACTTCGATGCCGGCCTGGACACGCGCCAGAAACTCGCGCCGGAAAGGATGCTCGTCACTGTCGTAGAAATGCTCGAAATAGAGGCGCATTTGCTCGTTGGGCAGCATGCGCTCGGCATAAAGGTTGTGCATATCGCCGCTGCTGTCGACCCAGAAAAAACCCGCCGAGTCCGCCGGCACCAGCTGGCGTATGAGCGGCAACAGTCGCGGCATCAGCGTCTCGGCCGGCAATCCCAGGCAGCAAAGTTGCCGGATCTGCGCGCGCAATGAGGTCTGCTTCATGCGTTCTTGCGCCCGAGTAATCGTCGTACGGGCACCGGCTTGGTCAGTCCGTGAAATGCCATTTCTCCCAATTCCTCGCCGTCGAATTCCGCCTCTATGGCGGCAAACGCGCGCTGCGATATCAGCACTTCTCCCGATTCCGCACGGGCGCAGAGCCGCGCGGCAAGATTGGTGACCGTGCCAATGGCCGCATAATCGATGCGATGATCGAAGCCGATCGCTCCCACCGTCGCGAAGCCCTGCGCAATCCCGACACCAAGTCCCAGGTCAAAACCCGACCGCTCCCAGGCAACCTTCAACGCCGCGGCTGCCTCCCGCATCGCCAGCGCCATGGCGGCAGCACGTTCGGTGGGCGCCGCAACCGGTACCGGGTCATTGAAAAACACCATCATGCCGTCGCCGGTGAATCGCTCCAGTGTACCTTGGTGGGACTGCACCAATTCGCCCATGGCGCGGTGGTAGTCGCCCAAGGCACGCATCACAATTTCCGGTTCTCCCGTCTCGGCAAAGGCGGTAAAGCCGCGCAAATCGAGAAAGACCACGGTGATTTCGCGTCGATGCGAGACCAGCGGGTCATCGGCACCGCCGGCAACAATCAGATCCGCAAGCTGCGGGGAAAAAAAACGTTTCAGCCTTGTCAGGCGCTGGGATCGCGATACTTCCTCGGCTACGCGCGCTTCAAGGGTCGACGCCCAGTCGGCAAGCTCGCGACGCTGGGACTCCACGGTTTCATAGAGTCGTTTGATGCGCAGAAGGGAGCGCACCCGGGCCAGCAATTCATGGACATTGATCGGCTTGGAAAGAAAATCGTCGGCACCCGCTTCAATGCCGCGGATACGGTCTTCCTTGGATTCGAGGGCCGTAACCATGACAACCGGCAGCATCGCATTGCCGGGCACGGCGCGAATGCGACGACAGGTTTCGAATCCATCCATGCCTGGCATGACGACGTCCAGCAGGACCAAATCCGGCGACTCGGCAGCCGTCATCGCCAAAGCGGACTCCCCGTTCGCCGCAAGCAGCGGCACAAAGCCATGGTGGCGCAGCAAATCGGCAAGCAGGTTGGCATTTGCAGCCGTGTCATCAACGACCAGCACGCGCCCGGCGGCGGGCTGGTCCGCAGGCGTACCTTCAACGATCATTATTGTTTTTTATGCGGAAATGAGTTGACCGATGATGCCACGCCCGCCGTGAGTTGTCGTATCGTTTCCAGCAAAATTCGCAAATTCACCGGCTTGGGCTCAAACCCGTCAAAACCGGCGTTGCGTACGCGTTCACGATCGTTGCCCATCACCGAAGCGGTAACCGCCACTACAGGGGTCGCTGCAATCGCTGGTTCGCCGCGAATTACGTTGAGCGCATCAAGCCCGGACATGCCCGGCAGATGAATATCCATCACCACCAGTTCGGGATGGCGCTGTCGGGTAATTTCAAGTCCGTCCTCGGCATTGGTGGCCTCGGCCACGTCGTAGCCCTGATGGGAGAGCACATCGCTCAGCAGGCGCCGGCTTTTTTCGTCGTCTTCAACAATTAAAATCAATTTGTTCTCCCCCATATCAATCCGCGCTTCATTCCGGATCCGCGACGGAAGGACGCGTAAGCGGCAGCGTGAAGGTAAAGGTCGAGCCTTTACCCGGTTCACTGCTGACCGAGATGCGTCCGCCGTGCAGTTCAACCAGCCTCCGCGTCAGGGAAAGACCGAGGCCGGTCCCTTCATGCTTGGCTTCACCGCTGGTATGCAATTGCCGAAACTCCTCAAAAATTGTCGCCTGATCGGCAACCGCGATGCCGATCCCCGTATCGGAAACGGTAATTTCAAGTGTATTTGTATCACGACGGGCCGCTACGCGAACCCGCCCGCCCGGGTAGGAAAACTTGACCGCATTGGTCAAAAGATTGATCAGGATCTGCTTGACCTTGCGCTCATCGGCGTCGATCTCGCCAGTGGCAGGGTCGATTTCCGCAACTATGGTCAAATTCTGCCGAAGTGCGCGCTCACGTATGAGGATAATGGCGTTTTCTATGGCGACAGCAACATTGAAACGCCGGATTTCGAGCTCCATTTTGCCGGCCTCGATCTTCGATAAATCGAGAATATCGTTGATCAGCGACAGCAAATGCTGCCCCGAGGAATTGATATCGCCGATATATTCGGCCTGTTTTTCGTTCAAGGGGCCGAAGTACTGTTCGCGCAAGGCATCCGAGAAGCCGATCACGGCATTCAAGGGGGTGCGCAATTCATGCGACATATTGGCGAGGAATTCGCTTTTATGGCGGTTGGCGGCCTGCAATTCGGCGGTTTTTTCCGCCACTTTTTGCTCCAGGCCGGTGGTGTAATCGCGCAGTTGATCCGCCATCCTGTTGAATTCGCCGGCCAGCGCGCCAAGCTCATCGCCGGAACGGATATCGATGCGCGTTGCCAGGTCGCCGGCGCCAATGCGCGCCGCGCCCTGCTGCACGCGCAGAATGGGCGCAACCAGGGTGCGCGCCAGCCAATAGCTGGCAATAAATGCAAGCAACAATCCGAGCACCAGAAAACCCACGGTACGCAGCAGGGTCGCAAACACCGGTTTCAGTGCCTCCGTATACGGTTGCTCCACCACGACCCACCAGCCGATGGGTTCGATGTACACCGCGCTCGACAATACCTTGCCGCCCTCGAGCCCCTCGGCCTCGAACAACGACGAATGCATATTGCCCTTCGTGCCGCGACCCGCCTCTTTCGCAAGCTGCAATGCATTCGCGGGCAGCTTTTGCGAAATATCCTCGCGGCGCAACACCAGGCTTAAATTGGGGTGGGCGACCAGCTGGCGGGCGCTGTCGACGATATAGGCCTTGCCGTTATTGCCGACCTCAATCTGCGCCACCACATCCGTCACAAATTTGAGATTCACCTGGCCAATGGTTACACCCGTTGCCCGCCCCGGTACCGCAACCGCCATCGACACATAGGGAAGATTGCCCTCGCGCAAATACGTCGCGCCGTACCATTTGCCGGCACGATTGGCGCCGGCGATGGCCGCCTCCAGCCCCTTGCTGGGTGCAACACCCATTTCACTGATATTGGTGCGCGAGACGCGAATGGCGCGCTTGCCGGCAGCATCGACATGCTCGATCTCGGTGACGGCCGGCACCATTTTCATCAGGCGCTCGTATTCGTAAACGCGATCCTCGTCGCTCAACAGACCGCTTTCCCAAGGAAGCGCATCAATCTCCAGCAACTGCTGCTCCTGACGATCCAGAAAATTGCCGATGCGGTTTGCCACCAGCCGGGCATCGGCCAGTTGCAGTGATGCAATTTGCGCCTTGTTCTCGCCGTAGGCGTAATAAACCTCGGGGGCGCTGGTGATCAACAACAACAGCGTGACAAAGCCGGCGAGAAACCAGAAATAGCGCCTGCGCAATGCAGAGCTTGGACGCCTTGGCGCAGATGCCGGCCAGAAATTCATTGGATCACCACATCAGCAACCTTAATCAACGATTTCGGTGGGTTGATTCCCGCACGCCGCATCGCGCCCAAGTTGAATCCAATGCTGTATCGCGAGGATTGCACAATGGGAATTTCTTCAATCGGTACGCCCTTCAGCAATGCGGCAATCTGATCGGCGAAGACCGCATAACAATCGTCGATATTGGGCTGCACAGCCGCCATGCCGCCCCACTGCAAAAAGTGCAGGCGTGGAAACATCACTGGCATGCGCGCGCGCGCGAACTCGCTCGCCATTAGCTCGCCAAAACTCCATGAAAATCGGCACCAGGGAATATCCCAGGCATCAACGCTGCGTAGCAGCGGGCTGCGGGCAAACTTTTCAAAATCTGCCGGCCTGCTGAAATAAAAAAAACGCTTCTTGACTTGGGTAAAGGGGTCATTTTCAATAATGCCGTCGTTGTAAGGCACCGGTGGTGGCTCAAACTCCAGATCATAAATGCCAAGCGTCTCGCAGTTCGGTACTAAGCGAAAAAGCGTTTCACGGCGTTTGATCAAACTGGCCGTACCCAGAACGTACCCTGTCGCCCCGCCCGATGGCCGCACCAGTGAATCGGTGAAGCCACGTAATACAGGATTTCCATTGTAGAAAAACAAGATCGGTCGCCCGAGTTTGAAGCCCCGGACGAGGTCAACATATCCATCGCTGGATGAAATGATGATTTTCGGCTGCAAGGTTTCGAGATCAAGGCGCAGCTTTTGTTTGGTTTCGTCATTTCGTTTCGAGGGCACCAAAATTGACACCAACTCAGGCTTTGCGCGCACATTTTGAAATCGCCGCTCAATTGCAAGCCGCATCCCCTCAAAGCCCAGACCATTTACCGGATTAGGTCCGGTCAGGAAAGCGATTACCGGCGAACGCAAACTTGCCAAGGAAGCTCTTGAGGCAGCCAACGCCATCGCCGCGCTGCCGCCCAGGATCAGGCGTCGACGGATCGAGTTCACCGCCACGCTCTGGCCACCTTCACTGGATCACCACGTCAGCAGCCTTGATCAACGATATCGGCGGTTTGACCCCAGCATTACGCAACGCGGTCAAATTAAGTCCAAAGCTGTAGCGTGTTGATTTTGCGATCGGAATATCCACAACCGGCACTCCGGAAAGAATTAACGCGGATTGTCCCGCCCAGGTATCAAATAATTCTTCGAGACTGGGCTCATAAGCCGCCATGCCGCCAAGTCGGGCAAGGCGCATGCGACCATAAATTACCGGGAGGCCAATCTTGCCAAATTCACGCACCGTTTCTTCAGCGTGAAGAAATGAGAGTCCGCCATAAGGGACATCCCATGCATCAACCTGTCTGGCACGCGGCCCCTTGGAAAAAGCCTCCAATTCGGCTACAGAGTTGCAGTAAAAGTAATGTTTGGTGACATGTTTGAAAGCGTCAGGTAACGCAGGGACATCGGAGCCAGATTGCATTTCGTCAAGGTCGAATATTCCCAAGTTCCGGCAAGCTGGTGCGAGCCTCAGAAGCATTTCACGTCTTTTCGCGGGGGCGGAGTCGCTATAGGTAAAACCGGTCATACCTTCGGAAGGGTGCGCCAATGAGTTGGTGTACCCCTTGACTATCGGATTGCCGGGATAAAAAAATAAAATCGGGAGCCCCATTTTGAAATTTTTTGCATAAGTGGCAAATCGCGAATTTGCTGCAACAATAATTGCCGGCCTCAGGTCTTCAAGCGCAAGGCGCAATTTCTGCTTGACCTGTTCAGACTCCTCTCCAAGTTCACAGGGAATGAAGACCACTTGCGGTCTGCTTTTTTCGCTCGGAAATCGGCGCTCAATCGCACGTTTGAATTGCTCGCAGGCTGCGCGTGCGCCAGGCGTTTCAATATCAATAAAAGCAATAAGCTGGGCCCTCGAATTCGCTTTCGCAATTACCGGCACGCCATAAGCCGCCATGGCGCTGGCACCCGACAAAAACCTTCGGCGCCCACTGTTCATTGCAAGAGTCTCGTCGAATGCAGCATTACTGAATCACCACATCCGCCACCTTGATCAAGGATTTAGGCGGGCTGAGACCGACATTGCGCAGTGCGGTCAAATTCAGGCCAAACTTATAGCGTGTCGATCGGATGAAAGGAATATTTTCAATGGGCACACCGTCGAGCAGTGCAGCGATTTGCCGCGCGAAGACTTCGGCAAAATCATCGGTGTCTGGCTCGTGCGCCGCCATCGCACCCATATTGAGAAATGCGAGCCGGGGAAACATGGCTGGCATTCGTATCCGAGAAAATCCGCCGGCAATCCCCTGCATGTATTGGGTCACGAACAGGTTCCAAGGCATATCCCAGGCGTCAACACTTCGGACAACAGGTCCAAGCAGAAATTTTTCGAATTCGACGGCGTTGCTGCAATAAAAAAAGCGTTTCTTTACCTTGATGAAGGGGTCATCCTCAATGATCGAGTCGTTATACGTGACCGGCTTTGGCTCGTCCTCGGGCCGAAGATCAAATATGCCGAGTATTTTGCAATCAGGCATCAGACGGAAAAGCATTTCGCGCCGTTTAACCAAGCTACTGGTGCCCAGAACGTACCCTGTCATCCCGCCGGAAGGCCGCACTAGTGAGTTCGTTAGTCCTCTGGCCACCGGATCACCGACATAGAAAAATAAAATGGGTATATCCAGTTTGAATTCGCGAACCATGAAGGCCAATGCAGGGTGATATGAAACCACGATAGTCGGTCGCAGCTCTTCAATGTCGCTTCGCAATTTCAGCCTGGTTTCATCGCTACGATCCGCCTTGGCGATTATTGGTATCAATTTAGGTTTTATCCTCGAAGCAGAAAACTGGCGCTCCATCGCGCGCTGCATTTTCTCCCAATTCGCTGGCCCGATTGGCCTGTCGATATCGAGATAGACAACCAGCGGCTTTCGCGTGTCCGCTCGGACTGTCGACAACAAGCTGCCGGCAAGTAAGGTGCCGGCAATCCGAATAATTCGCCGTCTTTGTCCGTTCATTGCGGCCGAGAACCCCGCTTCATTTGAGGACTGTACGCGGCATATTGTGACTATCCTGATAGTTGGTTAAGATCATTAAGCGCATTCCAACTTATCAAGCTACCAAAAAGAGAAAAAAATGGCAAAACGTCCAAATATTTATTTTGCAATAAAGCTGGTAGCCCCCCGCTTTGGCATGTCCGTAAAGTCCGTTGTGACCTCATCAATTATGGAATTCCCTAGCGGAATGCAAAGTGCGCTTAGGGCGGCAAAAATGACAAAAGCACCGAAACGCATCGAGATTGGCAAAGGAGAAGCTCATGCCTTTCCTGGTGTTGCCGATCATTTTGTTGCCGCCATTCTCGACTTTACGGACAAAGAGAACGCGCAATGCAAATCCCTTCTCGAAGCGGAGCAACTCGTTAAGACGAAGAAAAAATATTGGCTTACAGACGCGTACGATTGGTTTGTAATGCCAGGCTTTGTCAACGAAACGATCCCAGACGGATCAACCGGCGTAAAGCCCGCCAGACCAGCCAAGCTGACAAGAAAACCATCGGCGCCGGCATCCAAGCCCGGGAAAAATCGCGCAAAAAGTAAATGATTTTGGGAATTAGCGCGCATAAGGTGGGGACTATCCGACTTAGGCAAACGTGCGCCGTCGCAGACATCATTCGCATTCCGCGCGCCTTCAGTCCCGCGGAATGCGCAGAAATCATCGCGCTGCGCGAGGGCCTTGAAAGCAGGGGAGATCGCTTTTTAAATTATGGGGAAATTCGCGGCGCGAGTGAGGTTTGCTGGTTGGAAAGAGACAAGGCACCAACATGGCTCCGACAAAGGCTTCTGGAATTGATGCGCAATGCGATCAAATGTTTCGATTTTGATATTTCCGAGGCCCTGGAAAACTTCAAACTAATCAAGTACCGTCGCGGCAACCGGGTGCAATGGCATGTGGATTGCGGTGGCGGGCACGCCGACACTCGTAAATTGACCCTCACGGTCTTGCTTTCGCCCCCAAGAAGTTTCGAAGGCGGCGATTTGACTTTGGCCACGCCACACAGCGAGTTGCATCGCAATGTCGGCGATGTCGTGATCTTTCCTGCTTTTTTGGTCCACAAAGTGTCGACCGTCAAACGCGGTGCGCGCCATGTATTGGTGACCTGGGCCCACGGACCGCGTTTCCGCTAAGCCCTTCGCTAATGCCGATCGGCAACTTCGTCTTCGCGCTCAGCCCGCTGCGAAAACCGCCAATACGCAATCAAAACCCCACCGCCCCGCCATCCTTGCGATGGTCACTGCCCGCGCAATAGGTGATCTCGCCAGCATCATCCATTCGCCAGATCAGTTGGGCGCCGCCGAACGCAAAATTGACCGATTCGGCCGAGGCCAGTTTATGGCCCATGGCCTCAAGACCCGCGCCAATGCTGGCTTTCAGGGCATCTTCGAGGCCAATTGTGCCGTCGGCATTGACGATCCAGCGTGGCGCATCGCTGGCGGTTTGCGGGTTCTGGCCGTAGTCGCAGATGCGCGTCACCATCTGCACATGACCCTGCGGCTGCATATTGCCGCCCATCACGCCGAAGGACATCAACGGCTTGTTATTGAGATCAGTGAGGAAGCCGGGAATGATGGTCTGGAAGGGGCGCTTGCCGGGGCCGACCTGGTTGGGGTGGCCGTTCTTGAGCACAAAACCGTGGCCGCGATTTTGCAGCGAGATGCCGGTGCCGGGCACCACCACGCCGGCGCCGAAGCCCATATAGTTCGACTGGATCAGGCTGACCATCATGCCGCCGGCGTCTGCCGTGGTGAGATACACCGTGCCGCCATGCTTGGGCGTGCCGAACAGCGGCGCGGATGCGCGCTTCAGATCGATCAAGGCGGCGCGTTGTTTCAGATAGGCCTTGTCGAGCAGAGCGCTGACCGGCACGTCCATGAAATCTACATCGGCGATATAGCGATGCGCATCGGCAAAGGCCAGCTTCATCGCTTCAAGCTGCAGATGCACACTGGCCAGCGAATCCACCTTCAGATTCTTGAGATCGAAGTTCTCGAGGATGCCCAGACACAGCAACGCGGCCAGCCCCTGCCCGTTCGGCGGAATTTCATGCAGGCGCACGCCGTGATAATCCATATGGATGGTGCCGACCCAATCAGCGCGATGGGCAGCCAGATCGGCCGTCGTCATCACGCCACCATTGGCCTTGGCATGCGCCGCGATTTTTTCGGCGAGCGTGCCGCGATAAAACGATTCGCCGCCGGTTGACGCAATTTCTTCCAGAGTGGCCGCCTGTCCCGGCAGTATCCATTTCTCGCCGGCGTGCGGCGGCCTGCCGCCGGGCGTGAAGTCGTGCACAAAATCGGGCTGGCCCTTCAGCATCTCGGCCTGCCGCGCCCAGCTGTGCGCGGTAATCGGCGAAACATGGTGGCCTTCTCGCGCATAGCGGATCGCCGCCTCGAACAGCGATGCGAACGGCAGCTTGCCGAATTTTTTCGACAATTCCACCCATTGCGATACCGCGCCGGGCACCGTCACACTGTCCCAGCCGCGCATCGGCACCGTGGCGGCGCCAGGATATTTTTTGGCGAAGTAATCCGGCGTCCAGCCCTGCGGCGAGCGGCCCGAGGCATTGAGGCCGTGCAGTTGTTCGCCGTCCCAGATGATGGCGTAACCATCGGAGCCGATGCCATTGCTGGTGGGTTCCACCACGGTCAAGGTGATGGCCGCCGCCAGGGCTGCATCGACCGCATTGCCGCCCTGTTTCAGCATCTGCAGGCCGGCTTGCGCGGCCAGCGGCTGAGAGGTGGCAACAACGTTTCGCGCCATCAGCGGCATGCGTTGCGATGCATAGGGAAAATCGTTGGCGGGGGCGCCGAAGGAAAATGGGTTCATGTATTCTGAAATGAAATAGCCAGTGATGGCGACGAAGAATATCGCCGCGAAGGCGTAAGCTTACCGCGAATCATTTTTACAGGACCCGCCATGAATCAAGATTTGGACGCGTTGGTGTTCGATGCCTATGGCACGATTTTCGATGTGCATTCGGTGGCCGCTGCCTGCGAGGAGCGTTTTCCCGGCAAGGGCCAGGCCTTGTCGACACTGTGGCGCAGCAAACAGCTTGAGTACACCTGGCTGCGCAGCCTGATGCAGCGCCATGCGGATTTCGATCAGGTCACCGCCGAGGCCCTGGATTTTGCCTGCCGCGCACTCGGCCTTGAGGCGGACGCGGATGCCTTGCAGGCACTGCCGCAGGAATATCATCGCTTGGCGCCTTTCGCCGACAGTCTCCTCGGTCTTCGCGCCTTGCAGGGCAGCAAGCGCCTCGCCATTCTTTCCAACGGCACACCCGCGTCCCTGGCCGCGGTGGTGACGCATGCCGGGCTGAACACGATGTTCGAACAGGTCCTGAGCATCGAGGCCACCGGCATCTTCAAGCCGGATCCGCGCGTCTATCAACTCGCGGTCGATCGGCTCGAACTGGAGCGCGAGCGCATCGGCTTCATCTCCAGCAACGGCTGGGATGCGGCCGGCGCCAAGGCCTTCGGCTTCACGGTGTTCTGGGTCAATCGCGCCGGCAATCCTCTCGAAGCGCTGGGGCAGCGCCCGGACTATATCGTCAAGGGCCTTGATGAAGTCGCCAGGCTAGTCGGCGGCTGAAGTACCTTGGGAAGCGTCCCAGGCCTTCATGTCTTTTTCGTACTGCCAGAGCTCCTCTTCGTAAATATCCATGACGCAGGGGATGCAGCCGGTACCGCAGCATTCATGCGGTTCGGGTTTGCGCGGCGGGGTGGGTTTGCTCATGCGGGGCGACTCGGTTTCCATTTCGCTATTTTACGATAGCGCGTTTACATCGGATGTGACAAAAAACAAAACCCCGGCGGACCGGGGTTTTGCGAGGCACATCGATAGCGCAATGCTCAGTCTTCGACGAAGGCTTCTTCGCGTTTCTTGCGGATCGCCGGCAGGGCGATGATCACCAGCAGCAGACCGGCCACGGCCAGCAACGATGCCGACAGGGGGCGCGTGAAGAACACCGTGGCGTCGCCGCGCGACAGCAGCATGGCGCGCCGCAGGTTTTCTTCCATCATCGGGCCGAGAATGAAGCCCAGCAGCAGCGGCGCCGGCTCGCATTCCAGCTTGACGAAGAGATAACCGACAAAGCCGAAGGCCGCCGTGATCACCACATCGAATGGGCTGTTCGACAGCGAATAAACGCCGATCGCGCAGAACACCAGGATGGCGGGATAGAGCATGCGATAGGGAACCGTCAGCAGCTTGATCCACATGCCGATCAGCGGCAGGTTCAGCACCACCAGCAGCAGATTGCCGATCCACATCGAGGCGATCATGCCCCAGAACAATTGCGGGCGCTCGGCCATCACCTGCGGGCCGGGCTGGATGCCCTGGATGATCATGGCGCCGACCATCAATGCCATCACCGGGTTGGGTGGAATGCCCAAGGTCAGCAGGGGAATGAAGGAAGTCTGTGCGGCCGCGTTATTGGCCGATTCCGGAGAGGCGACGCCGCGAATGTCGCCCTTGCCGAACCTGGACGAATCCTTGGCGATTTTCTTTTCAAGCGTGTAAGCGGCGAACGAGGCCAGCACCGCGCCACCGCCCGGCAGAATGCCCAGCAGCGAGCCGAGCGCCGTGCCGCGCAGAACGGCCGGGGTCGCGTCCTTGAAGTCCTGCTTGGATGGCCACAGATTGGTCACCTTGTGGGTGAACACCTCGCGCGGGGAATCGTCCTGCTCGAGATTCTTCATGATTTCGGCAAGGCCGAATACACCCATGGCAACCGCCACGAAGCCGATACCGTCGGACAATTCCGGGATGCCGAAGCTGAAACGCGCCATGCCGGAATTGACGTCGGTACCCACCAGTCCGAGCAGCAGGCCCAGCACGATCATGGCGATCGCCTTGATCACCGAGCCATGCGCCAGC
>JACXTT010002160.1_pt1 | contig 31531 bp, 36 predicted proteins | sample 9270951 | NCBI WGS metagenome assembly JACXTT01 (sample SAMN15532306, study PRJNA645909) | rock metagenome | isolation source: weathered quartz diorite | place: Puerto Rico | collected 2017-06-21
CTTCGCTGGACTACCTGAGTCCTAAAGAGTTCGAAGAAAAAATTGAAGTTAACCCGTTGGCTAGACAGCCCTTGAAACTTTGATCTTATGTTCGTGTCTCACAAAACGACCGCACTTCACCAGGCAAAGCTATCTTTGAAAAAGATATCGTAACTATCTTGCAGCTTGAGATCTTGTTTTGGGGTTTTGAGGTATTTGTATTGAACGATTTTTGAAATGTCAGTTGATTGATACACTCGTCGCTTAAGTCCCCAGGAGTTAATTGTCAGGTTACCTTGAGTATCAATATTATGAGTCGCTCTTAAGCTTAATGCGAAAAAAAACATTGAAGCGAGAATGAAGAAGTTTGTTAGAATTTTCCCGCCGTAGTCGCTGTTGATTCCTTGTAATTGATCAGAGACCTTTAGAATCTCTTGCATTTTTTCTTCACCGTACATCCGAAGAAAGAATACCTTTTGCGGGTAGTAAAAGATGCCAATGCTGAACAGACCGGCAACGAATACATAATTTATAGAGGACTGAGCAATTATTGTTTGATCGGCAAAAACATACGTTAAATAAGCAGAGGCGATGATTTTGAAGCAGTAGTAAGAGAGAGTGCCAACAACTGCCACGAAGGTCCCAATAAGAAACAAAGATAGGACATAGTACTCACCGTAGGCTTCCTTGAGTTCTTGAGATAGCTTGAAATCTGAACCAGCAGTTGGTTTGAATTTATTAATGCTCCTGATAGATCTCAAAAATAACGAGAAGACCAAAGTGACGGTCGCGTAAATCGAAACTTGGAGGAAGAGGTCATTCATGATGAGTCAGTCCTTCTATTAGGCTCAGAGCTAGACTAGTTTGAGCTACATTTAGCACTAAACAGTATTATACTTATAGCTGTGTCGAAGTCAAAACCGATTCAATTTGTTTGAGATAGGGAAGTGGTCGGAAGCCACTTAAATCTTCAAAATGAAAAAAGAGTGGGAGGTGGCAAAAAATGGAGTATTGCCATCTCCCACTCTTAGAATAACTCACTATGCTTCAACTCAAAAAAAAAGAAAGGATAAATAATTTTTGCGCCTTCGACCTCCCTTGCTTAATTGTGTTCTTCTTTAAATCCAATTTGAGTCAAAAGTGTGCAGATGCGCGACGCAGGTTCTTGGCTCGAATGAAGGCGTATGTAGGAATACGTCGATATGAGAGCTAAGGTCCTGCAACAAAGTAGATGTGCGCTTTAGAATCGAATTATGAAAACAAAGATTTTAAGTGGAAATTCATGTCGCCGTTTCTTGATAGAGAATGTATTCGTTTAGATTTTACCTTTGGCAAAATTTTGAATTCCTTTGAATAGTCGACTTTCGGTAGTGCTAGAGATTCTACTTGTACTGGTGCAGTCTGATTTTTTAAGTTGCCTTCCTTCGGATCAAAGCCTTCGCTTGCTGCGACCTGATTAAATGCAATATAAGCTTTAACAGCGTATGAAATTGCCACTCTTGTATTGGTCAAGCTTTCAACTTTAAACACAAGTGTTCCTCTTGCCGTAGAGGTGTTCATGACAATTGAATACACGTGGCCGAGAACCATCTTTCGTCCAAAAGAATATTGAACAAGTTCCTCATCGCTTCCATTGTTGCGAACAGTATCAGCGTAAGAAACTTCTTCGAGATTTTTTTCACCAAGATCCGCGATTAAAGACAAAGGACCTCTTGAGCCCGACGTTACAAAAATATCGCCATTGGGACGTGCAAAAGCGTAGAGGTCAGGATCATCGGATGCTTTAGAATAGCTCGATAAATACAGGCTTGGAGTGTTGGCAGTGAGAACTGCCGACTCAAGCGTATTAAGTTCGGGCATTTTGTTTTCTGCGGCTTTCACAGTAACAGTCATGAAAGAGGCTAGGAGAAAAGAGATAGCGATTGGGAGTTTCATATTGGGTCCTTGTCTGTGGGGTCATCCACAAGGTTAATGTTTGTGGCAACCCTCTACAGCAAGGCTTTGACCAGGCTTAGATCTTATTAAATTGAGATTGGCGTGGGGAATTCCGGAATATTCCCAGTTCAAAGACCCAAATCTCAGATCAGAGACTGGTCTCGGATGATGAAAGCGGCCAATCTGCTTCGTTGGCGGTCCGAGCCCTTTTCTGCAACGTACTACACGTACGCCTTAGTAGTGAACTCGAACCTTCGCCTCGCATCTAAGCCCCTTTGATCATCCGTGGGGTCGAGGGAGTCTAATAGCAGAGAGTTTTGATCCGGATAAAAATAAATTTCGGACCTAAAAGGGATCCTATCAAAGATAGAACCTCCTTAAAAATTGCTTCCTTCGAAACTTGGGAGGGGCGATGGCTCTTAAAAATTATATTCTTATATTTTCGATGTTTCTTATGTCTGCTTGCTCAGATGAGCTTTCTAAAAAGTCTGAAGAAGAGAAAGCTCCAGCTAAAATTACTATTCAAAGCTCAGCTCTGGCTGATTCGGTGAAAGTCGCAATCACTGGCGCTGATCCTGAAAAATACACAGTGCAGTTTTCTTGGCCGAATCTTGAAAAGGGTAAAATCCTTCGGATTCGCTTAGGTAACGTCCTTCAAGAAATGCTTTCCACTCAAACTTTTTTTACTCATACGGTTTCACACAACCAAACTCTGAATTATTCCTTTGATATCTTAGATTCAAACCGAAAACCGGAAATGACTTTCCGAAAGACAGTTATCATCCCGTACGACTTTGTCGTGCGCGAAGGATCTGATCAGATTCTAGAAAATAGAAAAATTGAAGCAAATCGCGTGTTCTTAAGCGATAAAATTCCGCTTACCACCAACGGTGTGACTCTAGACATCGCAACCAATGAACTTCATGCTGCAAACGGTTCTATCCAAACCTTTCCGCTCAATATGAAGGTAAAATCAAAAGATAACTTCGAAGAAGAAGTTCTGTTTGCAGGCAAAGATCAAATCGACGGGAGATCTGGTGGCTATATTTCAATTAGCGCAAAGAAGCTCTTCGGACGCTTGCATGTCTATATGCGTGGAGAAAAAGGCGGCAGAGGTCAAAAGGGCAATCCCAAGCCTCAGGCGCTTCCTGGCGTCCCCGCAGAAAGTGGAAAACTTGATTGTCTTAAAGAATCTCCGTTCAAACGCTCCTTTGATCAGTGCTCATGCCGGAATGATTTAAGGCCCGGAGGCCCGGGTGTTGATGGTGAGAAAGGCAATCCCGGAAAGACAGGCATGCGCGGCGGTGATTCTGGAAGTGTGCGCATTATGATTCAAGAGTATGTTCCTTCGGAAGGTGTTGATTCAACACTGCCTACTGACGGCGCCGGAATTGTCGATGTTGTGCAAACAGCTGGAGCTGGAGGTGATGGAGGACTAGGCGGCGATGGACAGGTAGGTGGTGCAGGAGGAGATGGCAGAGATTATGCAAATCGACTAAGCTGTCGGGGTGACACTGGGGTAGCCGGAAAAAATGGAGAGTCGGGCAATGTAGGTCCAAAAGGCGTTGATGGCGGGGTCGGGGGGCGTTGTATTTACATTGGTAGTGAGAATATCAATGATTGTACTCAAGGGGATGGTCGATGAAAAGGATTTATCTTCTTTGTTGTCAGAACCTGTCTTGCTCTCCAACGTACTATTCGTACGCCTGCGTGGCAGACAGAACCCTTCGCCTCGAATCTAAACCCTTTTGATCAACCTTTTTGTTGTGGTGATACCAAAAAAAGATCTTTTTACACCAATTGCATTAAGTATTTTCTTTTCTTAATTTCCTCTAGAATTTCAACGAGAATTGGATCATCTTTTCCTTCTATAAGATTTTGGTAGTCAGCTTTTGAAATCAACACTCTCATAATGTCATCTTTCTTGAATTTAAAAACTGACTCAAAGGAAACATACCGCCATTCTTTTTCATATGTGACGCTATATATGTTCTTTGGGCTTAAGAGCGACTGATCGACTGGTTTTAGCAGCATTAGATCTTCAACAAGTTTTTTCTTGTCAGACTCAAGTAGGTTGGTGGTATTTTTTATTTTTTCCAATATCAGCCACGGAAGTGAACAGGTGCTATTGTCGCAATAGTATACTGGTCTAATATGTCGAAGATTATTTATTTTTTCATCGAATAGATATTCTTTTAGGACGATAGTATCCTTTCTAAATCTCAGCCCATATGAGCCATAGTGATCTGAATGAAGACTGATGTTGTCGTCAGCTAGTTCGGTAAAGCAGTTTATCGCAGGTAAAAATGAGTTTTCTAAAATTTTATTCAGATCGCCAGCTGAACGCTGTTTGGATATTGCTACTTGAATCTTCGCTATGGATTTTGACCAGCTCTTTAAGAGTTGTTTGTCAGCTATAACGCTCTCTTTACTTTCAGAAAGAGGACCTTTGTAATCCCTCATAAGACTTTTGTACTCATCAAGCCCTACTAGTGACGGATAAAGGAATTTCTTTTTTAAAATGTTGAGTAGATATTCTTTTTTTACAAAATGAAATAAATCTGGAGATTGAATTCTGTCGGCTTCTTTGCGGTATTTGTGGTAAGTGAGGTAATTGGACCACTTACGAATTTCAGCTGATTTATCAGAGAATCCACTTAGGTGGTCGTTAAATAGTTTAACTATTTCTTTAAGTGAGTCTTCCGAATAATAGGGAAATGCACCTTTGAGTCCCCTCACAAGTTTCTCGTCGTTATGTTGATTGACGAGTCCCCTCATCTTCAATTTTAACAGGCAGATAAAAGGTTTTAAGTTTTTTCCTTTGGTCAAAGCTTCGATACTCAAGTTGCCCTCCTTCAAGTTGCAATGCGAAGTCGTTAGCCTTCCAATGTTAAAAATGGAATGAATAAACAAAATATATTTATTAATATTGATGGTCAATTGAGAGCCGAACCTGTTTCGGCTACCCGGACCTTTTAACGTTTTCAATTCTAACTCGCAGTTGGAATGATCTTCGCTACTCGTGTTCTCATGACGATTTGTAAATTGGCAGTAAGATATTTGAGGCAGAGCAAAAGGTATTGGATGGTAGGCGGGAAGTCGAAAGAACGACAAAGGCGTATTGGTCGATACGTCGACGGAGAGCTTTCGAGTTTCCAACACCCCAGGCGATTCCTTTTCCTCTGCCTCCTGCTGGGTGGGTGTGCGACTACGAGCTCTGGCAAAGTCTATCAGAATATGGCTCTCGCTGGCTCTGCAGGAGTCGCCTATGGTTATTCGCAATCGGACTATAAAGGAACTCAAGCGGCACTTTACGGATCTCTAGCGGCGGCTATTGCGGCGGTGACGACTTTGTATTTTGAAGATCCAGATAAGGAAGAAATCAAACTCCGTAACGAAGTGAAATCACTTAAAGCAAAGCTTGATCAGATTAATGAGCCGAAGCTGATTGGAATGCAACCTGCAATAATTGGAGCTAGGATACCAGAGAAATATAAATCTCTTATTCAACCTGGTGAATGGCGAGTGTATGAAATGGACGAATGGGTCGAAGAATCTGAGAACAGAATTATCCATCAGGACAAAGTGATGGAGTTAGTCCCGCCCAGTTTAAATCCTGGGCGTAAATGATCGATAAATTGTGATCTTGAACTTTAATAAAAGTCTTTATCAGTATATTGAAGGCCTGCTTTTGAGATTAAGGCATCAGCAAAGAGATAGTCTGTTTTTTCATCATTGTTAATGTCCCATTTTGTTCCATCCTTGAAAAGGACATAATGGTAAGTTCGATAGACCGTGTTTCCATTTGGAGCCCGTGCTGATTTGGAGCGAATGACTTGAGCAATTTCTTTTAAGTCGTGTACTTCAGTTGAAAGAGAAAAAAATCTGCGGATATAAAGTTTATTGTCTTGGACATATGTGTTCAGAAAGATGCTATGGATTGTGAATAAGAGGCAGAAAGTTGGAATCCATTTGTACATAATTTTATTGAGAATTTTTCCATTTACTCCTTGTTGATGGTACGAGACGAGACTTAGTTTTTCATAAAGGGTGCTTCCAAATTTTCGGATAAAGTAAAATTCCACGATTTTCCCACCAATGACGATTCCCAGAAATAGTGCGGGTATTGCATAAATTACTTCAGGTGCCGGCATCATTATTTCGTATTTTAAAAGGTTCAGATGAGTTCGCGCTATGAAACGAAGGATTAAGAAAATGAGCCAACCTGCAAGGAGCATTGAACCGATAACAATGTATGAAGCTTGAGACATCATTGACTTGAAGTGCTGCTGTTCTTCTTCGGTAAGTTCAGCCTTTGGTTCTGTCAATTTGAGCGATTTAAGCTTTCCAAGGCCTCTCAGAATAAGAACTGTAAGAATGGGAGTAAGGGCGTATCCGAGATATTGTGTCCAATGCGTGTTCATCGAAAACCTTCCCAATTGGAATAATGTATAAACAATAGTATAGTTATTTTGTTAGATCGTCCATATCTCAGTGGTCGAGTATTTTGAAGAGTTCCTGTCTAATACAATAGGAGTTCGGAAATTCCGATCAAGTTTCTCCTATAAACATTCTAAAATTTACTAAAGGAACATGACTTTTTGCAGTTTCGGTGATGGAATTTATTTTGGGTGGTACGAGTGGGATCTTTTCGGAAATTTATCAATACTAGATTTGCAGTTGTCTTTGCGCTGGTTATAGCTGGCTGCGTGAGTGCGAAGGTTGAACAGAGCACTGAAGGATTTAAAGATGGCGGCGCTCTGCAGGCCGCAAGTTTTGGCTCGGAGCCAATTTATATTCAAGTCATTTTTAAAGGAGATCGGGGAGAAACTCCGCACTCGTGGGACTATATCGGCCAAAAGATTGAGAAGGATGTTGTTAAGCGATTAACTAGTGAATTTCCAAACGCTGTATTTGGAAGCGTCGACGATCAACGAGAATTGGGTAACCTTGAATTGAGGCAGCAATTGCGAATCGAGATCAAAGGTAAAAAAGTTACGGAATCTTCAGTACTATCTATTGGTGAGATCTTCTTATCTGTAACTGGTTTGCATGAGTATGAAGAAGATTATTTGTATGAATTCAAAGTATCTTGGATGGAGCGATTCAATGTCGTATGTGCCGCCAATAGTTCTTCGATGGCATATTATGGCATCAGAGGACCAGATTTATACGATGCAAATATGCGGAGCAAGAGGGCTCTAGTTTACGCACAACTTGGGACTCATGCTGCGACGGAATTTCTGTCTTCGAAGATGCAGCTCCAAAATAGTTCTAAGCTTGCTTGTAAATAGAGCGCGATTATGAAGTAGGAATTTGAATTTTTCTTTTAAACGCCATCCGCATCATGCGGACATGAGTTGTGGTTTAATCAATCTCTAACTTAGCACGACAATAGCTTCATAGGTCTTCAAGAGAGGGAACTTATGAAGCTTTTTGTTTTTTTGGTGGTGGGTGTTGTATGTTTGGGAATTTCTGATGTGGCGCTGGCCCGTGACGCTGTGGAAATGGGCGTAACTGCGCAGGCTTATTTTTTGAGAATTGGTGTGGCAACTGTTGGTATTGGTATCACCATTGGCGGAATTCTTTATTCTCTAGGGCTTGGGCTTTGGGGGAGGATTCTACTGGTTAATGGCGGAATTGGGGCAGTTATCATTCTAGGCATTGCTGCTGTACTGAAGATCTTGAGTGCCATCACAGGCACTTCGTTATAGATCGAACAAAATCATCCATCTGCTGTGTAATCGCTACCTTGACTGTCCTCTGTGTATTGTTTCATGCGCTTGCGGGATTCAAGGTAGCTTCGCCTTGCATCTGAATAGTTTTAACCAATCTAATTAATATTGGGGTTGGGAGATGAATTTAGTGTTGCCCGGTACGCTTGTTAAATGATCGGAGTAGCAGGATACTTGATTAGAATCGATTGTCTTTCCTTTTTAGACTGATTTTTAGGATCTTAATTCGAGATAATAATATTAATCTCTAAAGTAGGCGCTAATATTACAGAATATTAGGTGTTCAAGAATTTGCATTAGGTTTTAACAATTTTTAATCAATTGACTAAAGTAATAGTTATTTGCTCCGAAAAAGAATGAGCTCAATAACTCTATCGGTATGTAATTTCAGGAGGACGCTCAATGTACTTCCCTTTAAGAACTGCCATTTTTTTGAATCTCGTAATTTTAATGAATTTTCAAGCTATAGCCGGAGACAGTAATCCACCTATTGATAATGGGATGGCGACTATCGACTTTTCAACGGCCGTCATAGGTTCTCCGACATCTTCAAAATACTCGGGCTCTATTGTCGTTGATAAGGATCATAAGATAAATCTCACCTGTATGATTTTATCATCTACAGGCGTGTCTCAGGTGCCTTGTCGGATTATGAATGGCACCTTAAGTGTAGATCACGCGACGTGGGCCCCTTATGAGACTTTCGTTACAAGTATTACTTTTGATCCTCCAGCAGTATCAGTTATGGGGACCGCGTCTGGTTCGATAGGTCTCAGCACAATGAGTTCACTTAATCAGGTTCAATTAAAAGTAGATAATAAGGTGGTACTTTCAAAAGATAATCCACCATCTGAATTTTCTTATCCATATTCATACTTTGCGCCTACAGGAATTTCCTTATTAACAATGTCTGGCACATTTCCTACGACTGTCGGTGCTAAGACTGGAGATCCCAATGCTTATTACTATTTGGGCTTAAACACTCTGACCTGGACTACTTCGCAAAAGAGTCTTACGCTTTCTGCCACATATTTAGATTCCGATGGAGTTGCTTCTGGAGTTACGCAAACTAGCGCCATTAAAAATAATGATACAATAGTTATGACTCTTGGCTCTGCTGTGAGATTTCAGTTGTTCAGTGGTGCGTCTGCGATTTCATATAGAGTTTCGTACTCCTCTTCTCCATCTTTTAAGCCCGCCATAGAATCAGACTCCAAACCTTTTTATGAAAATGTACTTGCTATAATTTTTGGTGGTAATTCCCAGGCAGCTAATCATGATTTAATGGCGGTACATAGTGGTACTCAGCAAGTTACTATTACTCCCTCTGATTCAAGTATCAGTCCTGTTGTTTTAAATTTAGTAGTTTCGAATCCGACAAATCTTGGGAATGTCTATTCTTGTGGTTCTTATGTGAACTGCGATGATTTGGTTCTTTATAGAGCGCAGCAATCTGGTTTAGCGCCTCAGTTTATTAAAGGCCTCATTTATCACGAATCAACTTTTACGTTTGATGAAAAGTCCTACAGATATGAACCACGAACCCAAGATCTGTATCATTTCAGCGGTGGAGAAAATTTTGTAAATAACAAAGTTTTTAATCAATATATTTTTAAATCAGAAGGCAATACTGTGACGGATGCTCAAAAGTCTTTGAGGGCAATATATAATGTGGTGTTGAATCGACAGACTGTAAAAGTGCCCAATAATTTTGAAGCTGTAGCGAGGGCATATCTTCCTGCAAAAGCGCTCGCAGAGGCAAATCCAAAACAAAATTGGGGAATTACCTCTGGAGATTTAAGTGGGAATAAATATCAATTTCCAGCACAGACCGTTGCTGCAGCAAGCTATGGGTTAATGCATATTTTATATTCGACGGCAATTACAGATGCATCCTTTACTGTAAAAAAAGATGGTATCTCAGTTGGTGATGATCCAGTAAAATTATTAGATGCAAAAACGAATGCTCAGTTAGGGGTCAAAATATTAAAATTAAATTTCGCGGATGTGAACCAAAAGGAAAAAATGGACATTCAGAATTTTAGCAGTGTGCGGGACTATACTAATGCAATTAGAAATGCATTTGCTGGTTATAATGGCGGTAGACGTAAATATTCGAGAAAAGTTCCTCAGGCATATGCCGATACAGTTGTGACTCAGACGAGACAGTTTGCTCCTGCGCCCATCAACAACATTTTTTCACACTAATGGTAGAAAGTAGAGTTTAGTTATGAATACAAATAAAATCATTGTTATGCCATTTGTTGCGTTGATGAGTTTTTCTAATTGCTGGGCTCTTAGATCGAGTGATGCAAGTAAAACTGAAAAGACGGTGATTGAAAAGCTCGTGCCAAGTGAATTGACTAACCTTAAGGAGCCTGTAAATTCTCAGCAGCTTTCTATTGGAAATGGAATTACCTATCACTTTGCTAGAGTAGAGTTTAATCGAAAAAAGTATCTTGCTGTTGCATATTTGGGTTCGATTTCTCCAGGCGAGTCCATTTGCTCATTTAAATTAATTCAAGACTCCGACAATTCGAAGGCGCAGTTTTCTGCAAATCCAGTATTGCATCAAATTCCTGCGGAGCTAGATGGTTGTTCAGATGTTGAGGTGAAGGATTTGGATGGTGATGGAGTCCCTGAGGTTATTGTGCATGCCTTTCAGTTTAATACTGAAATGTTGTACTTTTTTAAATGGGACAAAGATCACCTAACGGACATCACTCCTTCCCAAGCAGATAGCAAAGGAAGTTTAGATGTCGCTTTTAGTAATCCAGCTGTCAGTACGACCTCTGTCAATGGTAAGGCCATCATTATCGACACTCCCAATGTAGATGATACATCTGGACTCACCAAGATATACACTTTTAGTAATGGTCAAATTCATCAAACTGGATCTTATAACTTCTTTAAAATTATCGAGAAGAAGTTTTGGAAAACTGATGTCGTCATTTTAAATCCATCCTTTTCTTCGGAGGGGGCGTATACTTTAGATATCAAAAATCTATCTAAACATAGTCGATCTGTACGCGTTGAGGTTATAGTAAACGACAGCATTGTACTTAAGCCTCAGGACTTCTGTTCGAGCCCGCAACCAAAGAAAACTGATAAGGATAAGTGGAGAGGCAATGATGACGATGACGATAAGGATGAGGACCATTGTAAACGCTGTATTCCAAAAAATGAAGCCTATGCAATTGTGAATTTGAAAAAGACGAATGAAATTAAAGTAAAGATTTTTGGGATGCAGAGCTCGAAAATCCAGTTAACGCTAACTAAAAAATAAGGCTAGCGAGTCTTTGTGAGTTTAGATGACGAGGTTGTCTTCAGATTCTAAATATTGAAGTATATGTTAATTAATAGCTAAAGAGGCGTTGTTTTTCAACGCCTCTTTACTTTGTCCGAATTACATTCTCTACCGATGAAATAAATCGCACACCATCTAGTATGCCTTTCGCATTCCTTCAATTCGGAGGTTGTATGAAAGTTCAAAGCTCGCGTCTGCTTAACGAGCGGTCAGGATGGTTGGGTCTTGGTATCTGGGATCTCGTCGTTATTGTCTATACCATGATTGCAAGCAACGCAGTTCTCCAGCTATTCGGCTTAGAGCTTTTGATATTTCCGATTGGGGGAATCGTCTTCCTGCTAATCTTAAATATCCGCCTTAAAAGCCGTCCAAAAACTATTCGCGACTATCTGAGATCAAAACTTCCAAGGAAGTCTCTGTGATTCCCGTTCTTAGCCACATTGTTGATCACGAAGGATTAAGCATTGCGGTCACCACCGATGGAGCTTGCAGTCTTTCTTTGGAATTGATTCCCTGCGATCCCGAAGTGGACGATGTTGAAGGCTTTCATAAGCGACTAATTCAGGTTGTAAGGCAGCTAGACCCGTCCGTCATTTGTCGTGTCGAATTGATTTCCAAGGATTGTAGTGATCTAAGTTCTGAATTTCCCCGCGCTAAGACGGTCAATGAAATTGGCTTTGTTCGAAATGAAGTTCGGATCTACTTAGATGTCATGCCTGGTTTTGGAAGAATTTTTAGGAAGGGTAATGCCTTCGGGCGTGCTGAGGCTTTTGAACTTCTTGTTGAGACGAAGAGTCTCTTTGAGAACTTGGGATTTAAACTGAGTCCCATCGAAGCTACTTCAGCTTTTCGGTCTGCCGACCTATCAGCACTGTGCCTGTCCGGCAGGTCCATCGAAACTGACTCTGAAAGTATCGGAGTTGTGCGTTTACTTAAGCAGCCAGATCGGGAATTTGATTATCAAGACCTATTTAAAGCTCTAACGGGAGTGTCAAAGCCTTACCGAGTTACTTTAAGTTTCTCTAGAATGAGTGAGGCGAGAGCTAAAGTAATGCTTGAAAGAAAGCTCAAGCAGCTTGAGGGGGCAAAGAATATCGCAGCTCAGGTGCAAACTAAAAGCACTGTCGAAGCCTTAAAGCAAAGCTTTGAATCAGGAACGCAGTACTTTGAAATAGAGCTTCTTTTAACGCTGACAAGGGACTCTCAGTCTGAACTATCTAAAGATTTAAGAACTTCACAATCTGCTTTAAGTCTGTTTTCGGAAAGCTATATAGAAACCTTTGGGGTGCTACCGAGCTTTGCAGCGACCTTGCCAGGCTCAAAACTTCATGTGCCTTTGATCGAAGCAGAGAACGCTCTGGTCGCGATGCTTCCGATGTACTTTCCAAGAAGTGCTAATATCTCTTTGGAGCTAGATCATATTGCTCCAAAGAGATCTCTAACTTTGCAAAGAGCTGATCAGTCGCTCTTTCATTTTGATATTTTCAATACGCAACATAATGTTTTTAATGCACTCATTGTTGGCACAAGCGGCAAGGGTAAAAGCGTCCTCACCGGACTTCTTACTTCGTCGTTATTAAATGATCCCAATGTCCACGTGATCAAAGTCGACGTGGCAGGCTCGCACTCTAAGGAGTGTGAACTCTATGGTGGGACTGAGTACAACTTGTCCTTTGATAAGCCTTCGGGGATTAATCCGTTAGCAGTCATATCCACAAATGCTTCGACTTCTGAAAAGATCGCTCTCGTTGCAAATTTCTTGATTTGTCTTATCTTAGAAAACAATGAGTATTCCATTTCAAAAGAAATGCGCTCTAGTATCGAAGACGAAGTCCGAAAGTACATCGAGCTAGAGCCTGCAAATCCAAATCTTCAAGATTTTTATGATCACGCCACAAACTTCCCAAGAAGAACTCTTTTGCGGAGATGGGTCAAAGGAGGGGTGTATGCCATGGCTTTCAGCCGCAGTGATGAAGCAGCGGCAGCCGCTGAATCTGAAGCAGCTTTCACGGCCCACGGCCACAGTGTGGAGAGCCAGGGGCTCGAAACTGAAGTAGCTGCATTTACGGCCCACGATCCGAGGAGAATGGACGACCAGGGGGAGGGAATTGAACCAGATAAGCTGGTTCAATTCCCGACATCTGGCCATGCATTCTCCGCGCCTCCGCGCGAGTTGTTCCAGCTTCCGCGACTGCCGCCGCTACAGCACTGCCCGCGGTTGCGGTATTACAATTTCAAAAGCATATTCCAGGCGGCAGACCCTGAGTTCGCGGTCGCAGGTTTTGCCGCAGTCTTGACCGACTTTAAAACCCAAACCCTAGTAGATGACTCCAGACGATTTGCCCTTGTTTTAGAAGAAGTCCCGTTCTTTGTTAAATCATGCTTTGAGTTGATCAAGTTCGTGTGCGCGAACGACCGAAAGCTCGGTCATGCTGTCATTCCGATTTCTCAGCGCTTATCGGATCTCATAGTTAATAACGATCTGGGAATCATTCAAAACTCACCGCAAAGATTTTTATTCAACGCCGATGCAGAAAGCTTGGAGGAGACTTCAGCCTTTAAACGGAGTTTGGGACTGAGTGATCAGCAAATGAAGGATCTCGATGAGCTGATGAGTGTGCCGGGGAAGTTCTCAGAAGTGGCGCTGCAGACGGAAGAAGGAGTGAGGAAGCTGACAATCAAGTTGTCCGAAGAAGAATATTGGGAGAGGACATCTTCAAAAACGGACAAGGAGAAGATGAGGCGGTTAATGGAGTTTGTACCGGGGTTGACTACGAGGGAGGCGATAGCGGTTTTGAGTATCTAGACTGGTTGCCTTTTTATTGATCTCTCAGTGTGCATCCATCTAATATTTAATAGCGGAGAACCTATGAAATCATATTACGAAGCCCACGAATCAGCGTACAAAGAGATCAAAGCAAAAGGCCATGTTGGTTGGGGTAATAAAAAGACTCTGAGCGATTTAGGGGACGCCCGAACTGAAGAGTACCTAAGAGTAACCACCCCAAAATGGTTCGATAATTTTGAAAACCTTAAGGCTCTTGATTTAGGCTGTGGTACGGGAACCACAGCATTTACATTGGCAAAGTTGGGCTTTAACGTAAGCGGCGTCGATATTTCTCCGACAGCTATTGAAATGGCAAAAGACCTCGCAGTTCAGCAAGATTTAAACATTCAATTTGAGGTTGGGGATATTCTTAATCTTGAAAAAATGAATGAAAAGTTTGATCTGATTTATGATAGCCATTGTTTTCATTGCATAGTTTTTGATGAAGATAGGCTGAGGGTTTTAACGGGAATCAAGCACTCGTTGAATGATAACGGGAAATTTATTCTAGATACGATGGTTATGTCTCCAGAGTTCAATCCTACCGATGGGTACGAAACCCTTCGTTTCGACAAAGATTTTATTCTTTGGCATAAAACGAAACCATCCACTGATCGTGGTGTAGTCGAATTAGATGGGCAGTTTTGGTGTGCCCAAAGGCGAATACTACCTAAAAATATGATCTTGAAAGAATTAGGCCAAGCAGGATTTAAAGTTCTTCCTGAATATGTGGATCAGCAGGATGAGAGTCAGCCATGGATGTTGCGCCTGGTGTTAACGCCAGTGTCGTAGTGATGAAAACGGCTCATCTGCGGTGTTGGAAGAACTTATCCGATCCTCGACGTACTTTTAGTACGCCTCCGGCGCGGAGAATCTCTTCCGCCTTGCATCTGAACCATTTTGATCACTGCTTGGATTTAAGGTAAAGGTGAGATCTGGGATCATAAATCCTGAATCTTTTAATTCCTCGTAAAAAACGCATTCTGATTGAGTCGGCGAATTCGTGTCGACTCACCCGAACTACCTGGCCGATAGGTCATCGCCAACCAAATTTTTTTAAGTTCCTGCTTTGTCTGATTAGCTCGCGGAATCTCTTTGTTTGCTTGGTTCTTTGGGTTTTGAGAAATACTCCAGAGCCATCTTGACCACTCTTGCACCAGCAACTGCTGGTAAAACGATTGATAAGATGAGCATGAAGAGAGCGAAAGCTGTGGGAATGATTAATGGTTTAATCGGGTTTGTGAAGTGACCTTGTTTAAGATTAATTGCAAAACCTAAAAGTGACACAGTCAAAAGTAGAAGTGTTGTTGAAATGGGAAATGGCAACAAGGTGTAGCCGACATTCCTGAGTGTAGTGCGAGTGTCCTTTGAAAAAAAGGCTACTGGGACAGCGAAGAAAAATCCCATTCCCATCAGTAGATAACTGTATTCTGATTCAGAAACTACCTTGATCTCAAACCCCATGAGAACCATTTGCACAATTTGAATCACAACTGAGCTAATGATGAGCCCGCGGACGAGTTTCTTTTGATCGGAGAGAAGAAAGTTCAGGAGTTTTTTGAGCATGTAACTATCATGACTTAAATTGCCGGATAAACAAAGTAGTAATAACACAATTATGTGTTTACATTGTTTCAAATTGATCAGATCCTAGAGCCCATGTGAGGGCCTTCTTATGATGAAGAGAATTAAAGTGTGGTTTTCTGAAACAAATGCTGATTTTAAATCGTTCGCTATGAGGCAGAGAGATGTTTTGCTAGGACTTGTTGGATTATTTATTTTGTCCTACGTTGCGGCCCATTTCATGTTCCTAAATTCAGATGCATATGCTCTTTCCGAGTATTTTGCAAAAAATAATCCAGTACTTTCTGAAACCCTCGGAGGAGTCAATTATGTTGGCCTTCAACCACTTGCTAATTCAATTAAGTGGTCAAACAATCTAAGTTATGCAGAGCTTGAGTTGAATGTGGTAGGAAGTCAGAAATATTGTGCCGTGAAAACCTATCTTGAGAAGATTGATGGGGAGTGGAAGCTTTTGAAGGCGTATGTGGTGATGCCTAATCATGACATAGTCATTCTCAAGCAATAGGAGTGAGCGATGAAAAGCATCCATCTCCGTGGTTGTCGACCCTTCGACTGTGACTTAGGCTCCTGCCGTCGTCCCTGCTGGCTCCACTTAGAAATAGCATGATGCTATTTCTATCCTCGACGGATGCTTAAATACGCCTGCGGGAATCGAAGCGTCTTTGCGGCGTATTTTCACTGTTTTGATCGCTCCTGAGGATCTATGGTGTCTTGAGAAGAGTATGATTTTAAAATCTTGGCAGTAAGCAAAATCTCTTCTGCAATTGCCCTGATTGTTTCCATTTCTGCGGAATTTTTGTAGGTGGTAGTGCCGCTATTTGTCCAAGGCCTCCTAGTTCTTAAGTCGACGAGGCTCGCATCAGCAGGTTTGAGATCATTTATGTGTCGCGTTTCAGCTTCTAACAAACTGCTTCTTGTCCAAAAAACTTGATTCGATGAAATGACTACTTCGTTCAACCAATCAGATAGAGATATTTGGCGAGTCACATGTTGAGCGCGATCTGATTTGATATTTGCCGTATACTCGTATTTGCCGACATTTCCAATTATACTTGCATTTAAATGAAGTAAGGCGGCCTGTTCGAGCCAATTATTTCGGTCAATACCTGTCGATGTAGAAAATATTGGAAGACGTCCAATCGGATAATTAGCAAGCCCGTTCTGACCGTAAACCATCTTCTGAACGGTGGAGGCCATTATTTTCCCTAGGGGAAGTTTCTCATCAATTGTTGCAGCAAGGTCATAGAGTTTGATAGTTTGTTCCAAACTGTCAACATTGAATTTAAATTCGGGAGTAAGGATTTTATCTATAACTTCTTTTCTGATATCAAGATTCTCTTCGACCATCCGTTGGTCTCTCTGAATTAAAATAGGAAATTTAGAAGCTGCGCCAGCTAATAATAGAGCACAGGCAAAAACAACAAAAGCTGCTTTATTGTAAAGCAACCTAAAGTGATCGAGTTTATTTACTTCAATAAAAGTATGTGGGCGTTGATTAAAATACAAACAAAATGGGGCGCTAAAAATTGACAGTGTAATTGTCTTATTGAAGGTGCCTTCGAATATTGTGTTTGGTTGAAAATAGTTAAATGCAAATAAAAATATAGCGACAGCTAGTGGAAAAACATACTGTCCCAATGAGTTCGGTATTTTGCGTTTGTATCGCTTTGCTAAGCTAGTAACGATGATCTTAATATCTTCATTTGATGCTGTTGTTCCACCGCCATTCACAAGCACATTTGAATTTGCCTGAGTATTTCCGAATACGACTGAGGCTTTAGAGAATTTTTTACTTTGGGCCTTGCGAGTAAATTTAATGTCAAATTTTAGATGAGTACGCTCTTTTGGAGCTATTCTTGAAAGTTCAGCAAAAAGTTCTGAGATGCTATTAGCGTTTATAAGTTCCGACTCTTCGTTAAGAAACGAAATCGATGCGACCGAGCAATTGTGAAATTTAGACTTAATCTGATCAATGAAAAGTGGGAGAGTTTTTCTGTTTAATGTGCTTTCTGGTAAGCCGGACACTGCATTTCTCCTTATTTTGTGAGCAATGTCCTTGTTGCTAATCGCCTGATCTTTTGCAAATAAAATCCTATTTGCTGCGTTGTATTCACCTAAGTTCGTTGGTCGGATGTCACTTCGAAGCCCAGAGTGCTTGGGTTCGTCTGGATCTTGCTTGGATGAGCTTGGAGGGATGGTGTATTCGCAGGGTCAATCTTCATTAAAGCGTTTGGGGGCAGTGGTGGCGTTCAGCGTAACCATTTCATTGTCAGGATCAAAGGGGCTTGCCTTTGATCCGACTGCTTTGGTTGGTGGAGTGCTGGGAGGTGTAGATGAAGGTATCAACGTTGGTTTCGCCTTAACTGACCTACTTGGAGAGCTCGATGTGGCGCCGGAGAGCGAGGAGGAGGTTAGGAAGGCCGTGGGAGAGCTTGAGAAGTTAAGCTCCAAGGTGAACCAGTACAACTCAAATCAGAAAGAAGTGGCTAGCCTGCTGCAAACGGATCTCTCGAAGGCTAAAACACTTCAAGATAAAATCAGAGCGGTGAAGACCATGATTTCGGCCTCTAAAAGAATTGCCGAGATTATGGGTGTCAGACCCAAGGCGGGCGCTGCGGCTGCGCAAGTACAACAAATGAAAATCAATTCGATGATCTTAGATGAGCTGCAAGCTATTCGTCGGCAGATGTTTTTAAGCTCACTTGCAAATCGAGAGAGCGAAGCTCGGAGATCTATTCTATTAAACGACATTGTTGAGTCTGAAAGAAACCATCAATGGCGCCGATGAATGATATTCTTTTGTCTGAAAGTCTTAAACTGTTTTCGCAAACCTCGGTGGTCATAAGCTCTTTCGTAGCCGTGGTCTTTATTATGAGAACGGTCTTTCTCTCAACGACCTTGGCCGGCCCCGGCGAATACGGTGCTCTATTTAAGGACCTTATTGCTTTCTTTGGACTGCTAGCTCTTTTTCCAATGCTGATCAAACTCATGCTAAGTTCAGTCGCTCTCTTAGCGGTGAAAATCTCCTACACAAAAGTAGAAGGGGTGCAAAGCACGCTTGAACATTTTTTAAGTCAAATCGACGGAAGCTCCGTCTTATTTGAGGTGATCGGAAAAATCGGCGATATCGCCATCGAAATCTTCGTACAAAGCGTTTACTCAGTATTGATCTCAATAATGCTAGCAGCAGCCCCGATCTTTATTTTTACCACGACAATCTTAAAGCTCTCCACAGGCCTTCAGGCTTACTTTCAAAGCTTGCTCGCGATGGCGCTGTGGCCCGTACTGTGGAATCTCTTTGGAGTCCTAGGAAAAGCTCTGTGGCCCCACTTCCAAGAATCCCCAATACGGACAGTGATATTCTGGGGAGTGATTCAAATCCTGCAACTTCTTTCCCCCATCTTTTGCATCTCCCTATTTCGAAGCATGAGTTCAACGGGCGCAATGACTGCCATCGTAAAAGCAATGGGAGCAATAGTTTGATAAAATTATTATTTAAATCAAAACTTCTAAGAGAAAGTATTCTTTATTGGTTATCCTTTGCAGGCTTACTTCTCTGGGCGCTAACAGCCACAGCCTGGGCGGTTCTTAAATCAGACAAAACAGTTCTTATCGGAATAGATGAGGCAGGAACCAGAATCATCACAAACTCATCCGATAGGCTTATACAATCGGAGCTGCGGCAGTTTTTAAAATACTTTTTTGAAATGTATTACTCCTACAATGAAGTGAATTTCAATGAGCGAATGTCGCTATCGACAGATCTATTCAGTAATGTTTTATGGGAACAACAAAGAGACAAGATAATCCAGATTGGATTAAATCTTAAGAAGACTCCTTTAACTCAAAGTTCAGAAATTCAATCTATTGATCGAATCGATAATAACAAAATCGAGGCAATATTAATTCTCAATGTAAACTCTAGAATGAGTGAGCAAAAGGTAAAACTTAGAGTTCAATTGACTTATACACGTGTCGAAAGAAGCGAAAAGAATCCTTGGGGATTTGAACTGGATCAATTAATCGATGCAGTTCAATAGGTCATCCATGATGTCTATTTATAACTTGTGCGACAGTTGCTTCAACTACGGATCGGTGATCCTCCGTTCTGCCGGCTTCCGCCGAGTAAGCCTCCGCGCAAGATTTCCTCACGCCTTGGCTGCGACAATTTTCTTGCTCGCATTTTCGTATGGGGAAAATTTAAGGGCAGAACAAAAGGGAATAAAAAGGATTTCATCTATTAATAAGAATTTGGGGGAAGTCAGGAAGATTTATCTTCATGCAGGGTTGGTATCGACACTGGAGTTTAAGCAGTCAGTGATCGGCGTGAAGGTGGGAAATATTGATTCCATCAAAGCAGAGATATCTCCAAGTAATCCGAAAGAAGTAACCTTAAGGCTTAAACATCAAAGTGCAGAACCAACCAATATGATCGTCCGCGTGGATCGCCACGTGTATGTGTTTGATCTCATTCCATCCAAAGCGAGCCATCAAGATTACGTCAAGATCGAGGGGAGTTTTGGGGCACCGACAAGAGAGGCGCTTCAAAGTCCCAAGGAACGTTCTAAGATTCATCCTGAATCAAAACAACAGCCTCGATTACTCGAGTCAGTGCGTTTAGGAGTTGGTGAATGAGTATCATAATACTTTTTGCGATGAGCATCGCCTCGGCGAGAGAATCACTCTATGAAAAGCCTAAAGTGGTTGTTCAGGAGGGCAATCACTCTTCAGGTTCAAGTCCGGCCCGGAGTACCAACGTTCGCTCTGCGGAGCGCTTGCGCAGTTCAGTTCCATCCCGCCGGTCTTCCGCATCCTCAGCGCTGCTGGGAAACTTAGACTCCGAAATCTTGGTGATATCGAAATACCGAGTTGAGGACAGTAATGAGATCACACCGAAAGAAAAGGTAGCTCTAAAATTCATAGGCCTAAAAACCGGCGAAGTCTTAAGCGCCGAGATCACTGAAGAACTGGTTGTCTATCCGGATAGTAAAGTCCCAGTAAGAGTCATTGTTTCTGAAGGCAAACTTAAGGGCGCAATCCTTTTAGGAGAAGCGACATTAGAGAAAAACAGCAAAAAGGTACAAATCAATTTCAAAAAGTTCCGAACGTCGAGAAGTGAAGAAGTTTATCAAATAGAAGGCTACTCATTGGTAGGGGGCAAGCATCACACCAACGAAGGAAAGTTCTTCCTAGCTGAATTCCTAGCCGCCGGAGTAGCAGGCTTCGCGGATAGCACTATCGAGCGCAATCAAAACGCCTACGGGAACTACGTAGATGCTCCAACATTTGATACTAGTGCCAAAAAGGGGGCGGTGAGTGCGCTGAGTAAGGTGACAGAGAGGTTGGCAGAGAAACAAAGGAGTGCGCCGGAATATACGGTGGTTTCGCCATTAAGCCCAATCGAAGTGCTTATCGCGCATTGATGAGAAAGGCATATCTGCCTTGTGGTCAGAGATCGGGCTGGTCCTCGGCGTATTTTCAAGTGCGCCTGTGGTAACCCGATCTCCTCCGCCTCGCATCTAAACCTTTTTGATCAACCTTTAGATGGAGGTTCTTTTGTTTTTCTAATTTCGATGTATCGTTCAACTAATCCCTGAACATAGGGATGCTTTGGGCCTTTGGATTGTGCAACATATATTTGATTATCCATAAATGTGTAGTATTCACCATCAATTTTGTCTAGCGAGGTGAGTATTTGAACAAAGTAGCCGTTTATGACAAAAGAAATTTGTTCGTCGGCAGCGTGAGGTTCTTGTATTGAATTTCTTAGATCAACCAAGTTTGTTAATAGAAAATAAACTTCCTTTTTTGCTATATAGTATTTGAGAATATTTTCGTATAGAGCAGCATTCTCGATGTTGTTGTTATTTCCTTTCATAAAAAGATAAAATCGAACGACAATCGATACGAGAAAGCGATTGAGAGAATAATATTCTTCGCCGCGGTGGGTTTCATAGCCGTGAATTATTGGGTGGTTTGCTGTTGTTTCCGTCACAAAGAATTTATTGTCACGGAGAAATAAGGCACCCAGCGAGTCCAACCTTCCAAATTCATCTTCACACTCTCTGCACCAAGACTCTGCAATGAGGTCCTGAGTATTTTTACTGATGCGTTTTTCATCGATTTTTAAATTAACACCACTATCTTTTGAGAGTTTCATTGCCCAGCGAGGAATTACATGTGAACCAGATTTAAATTCTTCCACGTAATTTAAACAAATTGGGCAGCATTTTTTATTTTTCACAAGTCTAATCCTAAATCTTTTTATGGTCTCTCGATCATAATAAATGCTAAATCAAATTCATGTCGATCAAGCAGCCAGCATTTTTTAGTTCTTTTGCGATTGAAAATTTCCATGCACCAGCTTGATCATACGGAGTATAGACAATGCCACTTATATCTGTAGGTTCCTCTACATCTCCTTTTTTGAGAGCGCAAACATTTGATCTTCCAAGTTTTCCTATAAGTAAGCCATGTTCGAAAACTACATTTTGACGTGCTCGAGATTGCAGGCTCTCGGCATTTAGCCCTCCAACGTCGCATGGGGTATAAAGTACTATGCCAAATCCTACTTCAGTGTGTTTTTCTATTTTTTCAATTATCGTCTTTCCTTCGTTAGCTTGTTCATGAAGTATTATCGGATGGAGACCTATTTTTTCAATAAATCGAGCAACTTCTGTTTTCAGGTTATCGTCGCGTCCATGAACGATGAAGACTCTTTTATTCTGAGTGGGTTCTGTTTCAACTTTTTGTCTATAGAAGGTTGGAGTGCTAGTCGATGGCTTGGATTTAAGTTCGATCTCTAACTTATCAAAAACTTTATCTGTGATGTTGGTGGTGTAATTTTCACTTCTTACTGCTGAATTTGGGCCAAAGTTGGAAACGATCATTCTGCCAGCTAAGCGTGCTTGGTAGTTCGCGACAATAGTTGAAGTTGGATCCGAGCTTTGCTTGACAAGAATGCGATGCACTTTTGTTTTATCAAGTGAATAACCGTTTACTCTGAACGTCTGACCAGTCAAATAAGGAATTAAGATGCGTTTTTCAAGGTCTTCCAGTTCGGTTTTATCCTTCTCTATGATTTCCCTAGTTTTCTTTGTTCCACCGACATCTGTTGCTTCAATAAGAATATGGAAATACATCAACCCTCCGTATCGTGGTTTATAGAATGAAAATGGACCTAACTCAACAGTAGAAAACTAGTGGTAGGAGAAGAGGAAGTCGGTGTGGTTTGTTAAAGAATCGGTGTACATGATGTAGCCGCCTTGGTTGTAGCGGCTGACTTGGAAAATCAGTTCGGATTTTCCGTCATTATCGTAATCGCCAGCATCTACTAGTATCATGCCTGATTCTAAGTATTTAGTTTCGCCATTACGATAGATTAAATACCACGCCCTTGAATATGCTACTTCCGGAGGACCATCGCAATTGTATGGTCTTAGCTCCAAGCCTACGATTTTTAGTTCATTACTATTTGCAAAAGATTTAACGATCTTTAAGTCCCTGTCTGTGTACTTCCAGTCCTTGTATGGACTGCTCGGGTCCTTACAATTCTTCACATCAGGAAAGTTCTTTTTAAACTGTTTTCGAACTGCAGCTTCTAAATATTTAGAGAGCTTTGCGGGCTTCCATTTCTCGGGATCATTTTTGTATTTGCCTGTTGTAACAACCAAGGGACGATAAACCTGGCTATCAGACCATGTTGCAAACTCTTCAGTGAGTTTTCCCATGGAAGGTATCTTATCAATTGGACTTAGAATCTCTTGCAGGCCAACTTGGCTTGCGAATGTGGCAGTCTTATCGTTTTCAGTCGTAACTTTTCCAATAGTCTTACCGTCAAAGGTTACTTGCCAATCTGTCTTTTTGATTGCCTGATCACCAGTGGTCCATTTGCCATCTTTTTTGTAAAAGACTGCTCTAACGGCTCTAAGCTCTCTGGGCTTTTTGCTAAATTGGTCTTGAACTTTAGAATATTCAAGAATTCCAATTTTTGCATCAGAGCTCGTTTCAGGTTCTGAATTTGTTGTGGCAAGGATTGCAGCAGTTTCGAGTTCTTTACATTGCTCCGAGAAATTTTTTGGGCATTTGGATCTAGAGTTTTTAAAAATCTGCTTTAGATCTTCTTGCAATGCTGTTTCATCGATATGCTTTTTGATAAAGTTAAAGTACTTTGGATCTTTCTTACTAAGTTCTATCAGTCTCGGAAAATCTCGCCAAGCGGCAAGGTTTTTAGCAATAATGTCGGTGAGCCCTTCAGCCACTCCGCCGTCGTCACATTTCGAGGGAACTTCTTTAAAGAAGGCATAAAGATCTACCCACGGTAGCTTGCTCTTATCTATATAGTCGATTCTTTCTTCGGCAATGCTGCATTTCTCAGTTTCCGCACTGAGTGCAGACGAAAATCCACTTGTTAAATTCAGGACAATAAATAGAAATAAAGCTAACTTGAACATATCAATATGCTAATTAAAACAATTCAAGGTGACAAGATATTGTTTACATGTAGTCTTTAGATATGCCTGAATATCTTATTCTAATAATATGCTTTGCTCCTTTTCCTTTGCTAATAGGTTGTTTGATATTTCGAAAGAGATTGGGGCGGTGGTTTAAATTTTTAATTTGCTTAGTAGCCGCATGGATCGTTTTCCTTTTTTTACCGCTTTATCTTAATTTCTTTCGGGATGAAATGCATAGGTCATTGAGGGCTGAGAAAATTCAAGCCAAAGAATATGCTGATCGAGTGAAGTTAAGAGATTTAAATAAAATTGAACTTAAAGAAGTTCCTAACAATGTTGTTTCAGTTTGCAGGGATAGCATGGGACGGATTGCAAACTATAATGAAGCTTGGAACTCTACTGATGTGTTCGATTTAAAACCCCAAAGTCATCTTTTGCTAGTTTGCCAATATCCAGATGGAAGTTGGTATATTCAGTGCGAAAAGGGTGGTTTCACTATTCAGCGGTTACAATTTAAAATTTCCAAAGACAGCAACAACCAGTGGCAGGCAACCCAGCTAGGTGGCGACTTAAAAGAATTTTGTCCTTCGGACGTGTTGTGATGGTCGAGCAGATTTACGTGAGATTATTAAACGAAGGAATAGACGTTTGGCGTCCGGTAAAAGCAGCCAAGCTTTCAGACAACCATTTTCTTATACTTTTAGAAAATGAAATTCCAGAAGGCGAGACATGGGAATATCTCCCAGGCTCGGTCGTCTTGGTAATAAATCACAAATCAAACGACGAACCAATAAAAGCCGCCATCCGAAAGCTTCAAGAAGAAGGATGATTGGAGTCCAGACTGGCTACTTTGTTATTTAGAAACAGCCGTTGGATTGAGAAGCGCATTATGCTAGAGATTGATTTATGGGGAAGACACACGGGCTGACTGTCATCTTAATATTTTCGATATTTGGAAGCTTTGCCAGAGCTAGTGGTGACACAGCAGCAATTACGGTGGAGAGATCTTTTTCCTCGACCACCAAATCTTTAAATTATCGCTATCATGTCACATTTCAATGCCAGCATGCTTCAAATAACATCGTGGTGTTACCCGTAAAGGGCGCAACCTTTAAATGGAGGATTGCAGACTTTGCCAGCGGTGAGGCGATGACTGACAATCAAGGGAATGCTGAATTCACCTATACTTCAAAATACGGTAAAAGTAGCGACACAGTCGAGATCGAGTACCTCGGCGAAAAATATCTATTTTCTTCAAGAAAGGGCCTTGCCCAAGTTAAATCAAAAGTTTCTTGCCTCTAAAAAAATCACAAAATATTAGACCGACAATCTGCGGACAGGATTTCTCCATATTTCACTTTAGCTAACCATAAACACGGGCAGAAATTTGCTCTGACCATCAGCACTAATTAATTCCTTAAGGAGGAAGATTTGAAAAGTGCTGAGAGTAAAATCCTAGAATTCGAACAAGACGATTCTGCTAAACCAGTCAAGGAACCTAAGAAGAAAGACCCAAAAGAGGTGACGAAGAAGTCCGGGCTTAAGAAATTGGATCCGTCAACCGCAGCAGCTTTGCAAAAGCTGAACGAAAAAGCGAACAAGAAAACCTACGGACGTAAGATCCGCGACAACGAAATCATCGCTTTGGCATTGTCGCTAATGCAGCCAGAGCACCTAGCCAAACTCCAAGAGCAGTCCCTTTCCGAAAAGGACCGCTTGAGTATTGCCCACGAAGAATATCAAAAAAACCACGGAAAACTCACTCTCGACCAATTCATTGGCAAACTCATTCGTGGCGAAATTCAGCTTAAAACCAGCACTGACAGCGTCAAAGCTTGATTATGTCTAATATTTCAAACAACGTGGGAGCTACCGCAGATGCAATGTCAGCGGAGCTCTTTCAAAATCGAATAGGCTGTGAGTGGTTATCTTCAACTCAGGCGGCAATTTATTTAGGGATATCTGAAAATGCACTACGCATTAAGGTGTGTAGACGACAAGTTCAGTTCTATAAAATTGGTAGCCGACTGAGGTTTCATATAGTTGATTTGAAAGTGCTCTTAATTCCAGAAGGGATTAAGAGATGATTACGTCATATGAAAAAGATAATAAAAAGTTTTATGAAGTTTACGTGGCCGAGCGGGATCAGAGTAAAAAGCTGATAGCTAAGCGCAAACGAGGAATAAAATCTGAGAGAGAAGCTAAGGAAATTGAGTTTCGTTTTAAAAGCGAACTAAGATCCATCTCGAAGAATCAAAATTCGATTACGTGGGGGCTATGGCATGCAGAGTTTTTGGAAAGAGCGAAGCTCAATTATAAAAACTCAACCGTTGCCAATTATGATGGCTATCTGAAGAAGTGGATCCCAAAAGATTGGGAGTATCGGCCAATCCGAGAAATAACATCGAAAGATGTCTATGGATTGGTTGAAAAATCGAAAGTGAAGCTTGGATTAATTTCTCAAAAGAACATTGTAAAGATGCTAAGAAGAATTTTTCAGTCAGCGGTGGATGAGGGGCATTTGGATAGAAACCCTGCCAGTGGTGTTTTGGTAAAGACGGGCGAGACTATCAAGAAAGTTTTAACGGCTAAAGAGGTTGAGATTTTGCTTCGAAATGCCAAAGAGGTCAGGCATCCCTTTTATCCAGTGTGGACTTTTGCAGTTAAGACGGGGATGAGATCTGGAGAAATGTATGCTCTAAAATGGTCGGACATTGATTTTGAAGCAAAGCTCATTTCGGTAAGCAAGCAGTGGACCAACAAAGATGGGACCCATGCATTGAAAACCGGTGACTGGCGAGTTGTTCCAATTAGCCGAGACTTAGAGGTATTCCTTTTAGATCACCGAGCGATGTTAAAGGTAAATTCAGAGTTCGTCCTTCCCAGATTGGAAGATTGGACCCATGGGGATCAGGCAAAGGTTCTTAAGAAATTTTGCGCTCTATTAGGAATTACCGAAGTAAAGTTTCACGACTTGAGGGCAACATTTATCACAAACATGTTGGCGCAGGGTGTGGCTTTGGTGAAGGTGATGGCCATAGTGGGGCATAAGAAAATGGAGACGACGGACGAGTATGTACGCTTGGCCGGAGTTGAAGTAAGGGGTGCAACGGAGGCCCTAGGGTACGAGGTGCCACAGGAAGAAGTCGGCGAAAACGTGATAGCAGTAAATTTTGGCCGAAGACCATAAGTATGATGACAGATGATGACAAGCAAGCTTTAGTGATAATGAAAACAAGGGGTTACAGAGTTTCCGTCGGTCACCCCAATTTTCTTCTCTTTTTATTCCCGAACAATCTAAGTTACCGAAATTATTAACGAGTCTCTTCGTGCGTTTAATAACGTCTGAAAATTCGTGCAACACAAAACAACACAATGAAACACAGCGCTTGGTGCAACTAAGGTACAAATTTAGGTGTAACCAGGTGTAACTAATTTAACCCGGAAGGCTGGGGCTTATTCATCCAACTTTTTTTGAATCGTCCCTAAACGCGGACGCGACAGGGCTTTAAGCCTCTGTTTTCGTCATGCTTTGGGGACTTCGATCCCTGTTTAGGGATTGTTGTCAAAGAACCTCTCTTTTTCTTGAAGAATGGGGTTTGGATGAAACTAAACAAAACTCTCACATCACTTTGTAAATCAAAGGGGCTGACTCTTGCCGAGTTATCTCGTCGCACGGGTATTCCCAAGCAGACTCTGCATAATTGGACGATCGGACGTCGTTCGATCAATCCCGATCAACTAAAGAAAGTGTCGCAGGTGCTCGAAGTCTCCGTTCATTATTTATTGTACGGGGAAAACGATCCGTTTGAGGCGCCGTCTGAAGTTATCTTGCGTGAGATCTTTTCTGGTGATGTGCGCGTGACTTTGCATCGTATTGAACGAAAGGGGCGGGTTTAAAACCGACAAACAGAAGAGTGTTAGATTGGAAGCGATAGGATTATCTCTCATTAGTTTGAAGTTATTGGGTTAATAACATTAAAATGGCCTATTAAAACATTAAATAGTTTAGTTATTTGAAGTTCTGCCGATATATCTCTTCGGTTGGCGAAGGGAGATATATGTCTAAAGGTGGTTTAGATTCTAGAATTTACCGTGGAAGGGAAGTCTCGTGGGATGACCCTGCTAAATGGGATCGGTCGAAAAGTGCCGCCTTTTGTTATGGCATCGTTTCCAATTCATTCTATATTTTAGAGCCATTGCTGGCGCCAAAAGAGACAAATGCAACTCGTAATGGACAAAAAGTTTATGCGGTTGAGTTTGGAGATGGCGTGAATATTTATCTATATAAAAAGGGGTTGATCGAGTTTTTACTGCCCTGTCCTCATGTGCAATTTGCAGACGACATGGAAGATCTGAAGAACGTAGATTTATACAGTTTCTTTCACTCTTCGATCTTAAATTTTATAAGTTCGGCCCTAGGAGTTATGTTAATAACCTCTGAATATCAGCTTTCTTCTAGATCGATGATTACGCGAAATGAAATCTTTAAAGCGAGAAATATTGAGTATAGCGATTTGGCAAAAATCTTTAACCTCAAAGAGAGGGTAGAACCAGCTATTTCGGGTAAGCAACTGAAAATCTTTAAAGATGTATTCCAGATATTATTGGATAGTGAAGATGATAATACTCTATTTATATTGAGCACAGCATTTTCGGCGGCATCCCGACACAGAGAACACGAGGTCCAGGCGGCATTTCAGCAATTATGGTCTTGTATTGAGGCTTCCGTAAAAGTTGTAGCGCAAAGAAATTCTATAGCGCCTACGCACGTCGCAGACCAAGTTAAATTTTTAGTGGAAAGGGCAGGCGTTCTAGAGCAAAAAGATCACGATGATATTGTAGCGCTGAGAAGTATTCGAAATGAAATTTTTCATGAATATAAAGTTACCCATCAAGTGAATACCCAAGATGTATGGAAGGCACAATTCTTACTTTCTCGACTAATGAAGGTTCGATTTGGTGTCGACTTGAGGATTGCTTCTAGTGCAGTAGTGGAGCATTTCGGAACTGCCAAGCTTAGTCCCTAAATGGGGACCTGGCTGGTCTTTAATCTCCCTTTTGGTACCTGACTGGGGATTTACGTATCCAGTTTGAGATTTCTGTTATTTAACTCGCGCAACAATCGAATAATGGCCTTGATGAATTACCATTCAGAAAGGGTCGAAGATGAAGCATTGGATTTTTCCATTGGTTTTGGGATTTGCATTAACGTCTCATGCGGAACTGACGAATGATCAACGCGTTGAAAAGCTTCAGAAGGGCGTAGAGCAAGGCAATGTTGAGTGGGTGCGTGAAGCTTTTGCGGGATTGAAAGATCCATTTAAAAAGGCTCGTGGGCTTTTTGGTGGGGAGTCGGGTGTGTTTGCTGAATATAGCAGTGAATACTTTTTAGATAAGGCGTTCATCGCGCATCCTTGTAAGGATGAGATCGCATTGATACTTCTTCAGAACGGCGCCGTCATGCAGACTTACGAGTTGTTTAAGAAGGCGTCTGAAAGTGGATGTTCTAAGTCCGTTCAATATCTCATCGATACAAAAGACTCTGCTTTGACTGCTCAAGGTGCGATGGACTTTTTCAAGTTCTATGGGAAGAAGATTGGACAAGTCATTCGTGATAAAGAGCAGGGCGTAGTCGGCGCTGAAGATGTTGGATGCGTGGGACCCGATTCAGATGTCGTTCGAGAAATTTGTGATGGAAAAGTGTCCTGATCGCACGAAGACTTCCAAAGAATGTCTGGCACGTGCTGCGTTTGATGCGACGGCTTCTAAGGTGTCTACGCGGGCTGAGGCTGCGAAGATGAACAGGGCTAAGCAAGAAGCTGAAGATAAGTATTTGAGCTCGCCTGAGGGCATTGCTGCGCAAATTTGTGAGGTCGATGAAAATATCGCGGAAGCCAAAGCTAAAATCGAACGACAACGAAAAATCGGTAAGGTTTCCGGAACCGTCGATATGTCTGTTCTAAATCGCGCGGGAGCGAGGGTTGTCGACCTTGAAGAGCAGCGTAAGGGCTTGATAGCTGACTTTAAGAAGGTTACTGGACGGTCGTTTAACGCAGTATCTTGTCGTTAATATATTCGTACTGATTCGTGTTTATGATAGCCTTTTTCCTTTGAAGGAGGTCTTGTGATTTTATTCGACACTAATGTCATTATCGATTTGCCCTTTGATGATGAACTGCGAATCAATGTGTTGAAATTTGTTAAGAAGAATAAAGGCATCTTTTGTATTTCATTGCTCTCCATTTCTGAAATCTTAGATGGAAAGCTAAAAGATAAAGTAGCAGCTAGGCTTAAATGTCTGAGTGATATTTGGGACGAAATGGGGCCAAAAGGATTTCATGTTTTTATTGGATCTAGGGAGTTAATTCCTCTCGAAGCGCGATCTCAAGGTGACAAGCATTTCCTTCATATATTGCCACAGGATTATCTCGACGAAATTCGCAAACTGTTTAAAGGAGAAATCACTCAAGAGGAATTCACTGCTCCAATCGCCGATATGATGAAAAGAGAACGAGATGATAAGGTCAATTTTTATAAATCGGATCAGCAATATCGTCGCGGTATTGAGGAGAATATTGATGTGGATCAAGATGAAATAGAGGGGATGATCATGGAGTTCCGGGGCCTGAGAAACTTTATACAAGATTATGAGATACCAGCTGCGGTACTCGGAAGTATATACTCTCCTTTGACTAAGTGGCGACTTAGACAAATTCAGCAGAGACATCGTGGATATGTTCTAATTAAGACAATAGTGAACATGATTGTATTCAAGAACCTTTGTAATGCTCTATCGTCATCACGTGCTGCACAGAATTCCGAGCTAACGGACATTTGCAGAATATCGAAGGGACAGTGGTATGATATTGCCATAGCTGCCACGGCTTCCTACGCAGATTACTTTGTAACAAAAGACAGTGATCTTTTGGCATTTTGTGAGTTCTTAAGAGGAAAAAATGTTTTGCGGTTCCAGGCTTTGTCAGTGTCTCAGTTATATGAAGCGCTGCATTCTTGACGTCAATGCCTGCATATAGCTGGTGACAGGGCGCATTCTTGCGGTCGATCCAGTGCTATCGTGTGCTATTTCTTGTCTTCGACCATCAACTGATCTAGGTCCCTCGTCTGAGGGATCTTATGGGAACTATTGTTTATCAGTTCAATTCGCCGTTATCAGAGTATGCAAGAGGCTACGCTGATGAAATTACTCACCTGCTTAGCCTTACTCAGATTGACCCAGCTACTTTGTATCAGGAGTTTCTTGATTGCGAAGATGAGGAGAAAAGGGATTTTTTAAGGGGAAAAGATCTCGGTCCCTATCAAGATTCAGTTCAAGATTATATCCTCGTCCTTTGGCATCTTACGCAGCTTGAACATCATGATTTGAGCTGGGAGACTAAAGACGTTGTTGCGGGTCTTATTTCTAACCTTAGTTCATGTTACGATTGGGGCTACAAGCCCCATCCACGTGAGATGGCGAAAGAGTTACGACAAGGCTCTAAAAATGACTTCACTCAAGTTATGAGGTCATTGATCCAGCACTTGTTGCCAACAGAGCCTGTCGCTCAAAATTTAGCACTTACTCTAATTGCTCGTTTTCACTGAATTGACCCCGGCATTTTCAGGGAACTGCCCCCCCGGAGCGTAGCGACGCTGCTTTCTATTTCAGCAAATTTTCTTTTTCAACAGATTTCCCTGTAGGAAGTTT
>JACXTT010002161.1_pt1 | contig 31523 bp, 26 predicted proteins | sample 9270951 | NCBI WGS metagenome assembly JACXTT01 (sample SAMN15532306, study PRJNA645909) | rock metagenome | isolation source: weathered quartz diorite | place: Puerto Rico | collected 2017-06-21
GGTGCCACTGCCCAAACGGCAAACATCCGGATGATAAATGGCCTCCCTGTACATCTGCTGCAGGTAATCCGTTTCCGCATACGTGTTCGAGAAAGGCTGAAAGTAAATGATGAACTTGTGCGCATCGAATCGTTTCCGTATATATTCGATGCCTTCCAGAACTTGATCGCGAATAGGGTCGGTCTTGATCGCCGACGGCGGACGGAATGAGTTGTTGTTGCAGTAAGCGCAGCCGCCGACAGCCACGGTTCCGTCGCGATTAGGGCAAGTAAAGCCACCATCAACGATTACCTTGTAAACGCGTTCACCGAATTTTTCTTGAAGCCAACGATTGTAGGAACGAAAGCGTTGGGGTTCGGCTAGTTTCTCCAGCGTCGCCATTTTTCTTGGTCGTCGTCGTTCCGCCGCCGTTCGTTGTAATAGACCTCGAATTTGCGGCGCAGACGGTTACGCTGCCAGCGATCATACCGGTAGCGGAGATCGGGAATGAATCGTCCGCCTTTCAGATAGATAAGTCCGAAAAGCATGCCACCCACATGCGTCACATAGGCGACGCCGCTATTCACGACCGACAATGCGGAAAGAAGGTTGATCACGCCGTAAATCACCACGAACCACTTTGCCGGTATCGGGATGATCATGTAGAGGTAAATGAGCCGATTCGGAAACAAAACACCGTACGCGAGCAGCAATCCGAAAATCGCGCCCGACGCGCCGATGACCGGAACCAGCGAATGCGGGCTGACCACGACCGTCGTAATAGCAGCGCCAATGCCGCAAAGGAAGAAGAACTTCGTGAACTCGCGAGTTCCCCATGTCGACTCCAATTCGGAGCCGAACATGTAGAGTCCGAACATATTGAACAGGATGTGAAAGAAGCCGCCGTGCAAAAAGATATACGTGACGAGTTGCCACAAATAATAATTCTGCGTGATAGCAAACGGTACCAGCGAGAATTGGCGCGGGATCGCTGGACCGCCGGCCAACTGGTTAAGAATTTGAAGTACAAACACGGCACCGCACGCGATTACTAGCGTCTTGACTGCCGGCGTCCAACCGCCGCCGATGCTGAAACCACCATACCTTGATCGAAATCGAGACGACATCTATGTACCTTTACGCGGCTGGATCACCCGTCCCGCGTAGAATAATCCTGCTCCCAGGGATGCTGTTTTTAATAACGGACCCATCTGTCCGAAATAGAGGAGCAACGCTTCACCGGTCAATATGAGGCCGAGCAATTGAAGACCCATTGCCGTGTAGTGGCGTATCATTCTTGAAATTCTAACACGCGGAGCAGGTATGGATCTGAAAACGGTTCGCGTCGAAATCCCCAACGGCACGAATATTATTCTCGGCCAGACTCATTTTATTAAGACGGCGGAAGACCTCTATGAAATCCTCGCCGGTTCGTCGCCCCATATCAAATTTGGTGTGGCGTTTACGGAGGCGTCCGGGCCCTGCCTGATTCGGCATGAGGGGAATGATGCCGACCTGACGCAATCTGCTGTTAAAGCCGTGCAAAATATCGGCGCCGGGCACATTTTCGCGATTTTCATTCGCGAGGCATTTCCGATCAATGTTTTGAATTCCATTAAAATGTGTCCGGAAGTTTGCCGGATTTACTGTGCGACTGCGAATCCACTGGAAGTTGTCATCGCGGAAACGCAGCAGGGCCGAGGGATCATGGGCGTCATCGATGGTTCTTCGCCGAAAGGTGTCGAGCAGGACTCAGACAAAGCCGCGCGTAAGACTATGCTTCGAAATTTTGGTTATAAAGTGAAATGATTCTGGCACTGAAGTTTCTCGCGGCGTTTTTTATCGGCGCGATTCCATTCGCAAAGGTCGCGATGCTGGGTACCGGCATCGACATTACTAAAGTCGGATCAAAAAACCCTGGATTTCGGAATGTCAGCCGAGTTGCGAGTCGATGGAGAGCCGCGGTTTGTTTGATTGGCGATCTGGGCAAGGGTCTTCTTGCTGTTTGGTTACTGGGACGCGAAGAAACATCTGCATTGACCAGTTGGGGCATCGGCATTGCTGCCGTCATGGGCCATTGCTGGAGCCCGTTTCTTAATTTCAATGGTGGAAAAGGCATCGCAACAACCTTCGGTGTGCTGTTGTATCTGCAGCCATATATCACTCTGCTTTGCCTGCCACTGTATCCGGTACTACGGTTTATCGGTGGAAAACTCAAGCTCAGACAAGAGGGTGCCATTGCCTCGCTTTCGACGGCTGCGGTAATTTCCGCACTCGTTCTTGCGTTTAGGGGATTGGAACTCGGAGCCCTCGCCGCTGTCATGCTGGTCGTCGTACTCATTCGCCACACTCCGAACCTGCGTGAGATCTATTAACGCTATAATGTCTGGCGCTCTATGAACAAGGCCGCGTTCTACGATCTCGACGGCACGCTGCTGTCCTGCAATCTCGTCACGATGCACGCATACTATGCGCGCAACGACCGTTCGCTTTTGAAGAGCGTTTATCAGTTCACGAAGGTGCTGTTGAGTGTTCCGTTGTATTTCGGACTGGATCTGTATTCGCGCTCGCTATTCAACAAATTTTCGTTTCGCGCGTATCGCGGCATGCATCGCGACCGGCTGATAGGTTTGGCCGATGATCTGTTCGAAGTGACGCTGAAGCCGTCCATCTTTCCGCAAGCCGTAACCTTAATCGAGACCACTCGGGACCTCGGCTACAGAAACGTACTCGTGACGGGAACCCTCGACTTTCAAGTCCGGCCGATTGCGTTGCATTTTGGAATCGATGAAGTCATTTGCAACCGGCTCGAGTTCAAGAACCACATCGCTACCGGTCGCGTCCTTCCGCCCTTGTTGGCCGAAAACGAAAAGGCGCGAAGCATTCGCGAGTACGCCGTGCGGGAAAACATCGACCTCGCCGAATCCTGCGCGTTTTCCGACAGCAAGGCCGATATACCAATGCTCTCCGCAGTCGGACACCCGGTTGCGACGAATCCTTCGCTAAGACTTCGCCGCGTTGCGATGGAGCACCACTGGCCCATTCTCGAACTTCGTGAAACATCTTCGAAGTTTCCGCCCTTTCTGTCAGTCGCAAAGGTCCATTGATGAAATCGCGCTCGACCTGGCGATGGAATCCCGTTCGCGGCGAGTATGAATCGGGAGATCCGCCAGCGCTTCAAGGGACCGGCGAGATTTCTGCGATCGATGCGTTCAGCAACAGAACCATTCTTTTGCTCGGCGGTACCGGATTTGTCGGCAAAGTTTTTCTCGCGATGGTGCTGGACCGGTTTCCTGAACTGAAGCATCTCATCGTGCAGGTCCGCCGCAAGAAGAACATCTCCGGCGAACAACGCTTTTATTCCGAAGTACTCCAGTCGCCTCCTCTTGTGCCCATTGTCGAGCGGATTGGCGGCGATACTGTCATACGGCGGAAAGTCCAGGTTGTCGAAGGTGATCTCGATCAGCCCCTGTGTGGAATATCTTCCGGGCAGATCGAACACCTCAAAGGCAATTTGGATGTTGTCGTGAATCTTGCCGGTGTCGTCGACTTCGATCCGCCGGTCAATGAGTCTGTCGAGCCGAACGTCTACGGCACGCAACATCTCATCGAATTGGTACAAGTGCTCGGTGCTCGGCTTGTTCATGTTTCGACCGCGTACGTTGCCGGCAAGAAGAATGGCCGCATCTCCGAATACACCGCGATCGAAGGATACTTTCCACGCCGCAGCGAAACGCAAAACAAGCACTTTTCGGTTGCGGAAGAATTGAAGTGGTACGAAGAGTTCGTCAAAGAGACCCGCGAGAGCCGATCAACGAATCCGCGACCGGTTCGCGAAAGATTGCGCGAAGGCGGATTGCAACGTGCCGACCATTGGGGCTGGACGAATACATATACCTACACGAAAAGCATGGGTGAGCAACTGATCGCTCAAACGTCGGGCTTGACATACGCAATTGTTCGGCCTGCGATCGTGGAATCGTCGCTGCGATTTCCATTTCCCGGATGGAATGAGGGCTTTACCACGTCCGCACCATTGGTATTGATGGGCGGCGAGGGCGTGAAGGGCTGGCCCGTCCGAAAAGACGGTCCCCTCGAAATCATTCCAGTTGATCTCGTCGCCGAAGGGATTCTGATCGTGACTGCAGCGATCCTATGTGACAAGCACCGGCGCGTTTACCATTTGGCATCCGCGGACGAAAACCCGATCATGCTGCCGCGGCTTGTTGCTTTCCTCGGCATGAATGCGCGATACAAACACAAGCACAAGAAGAGCGGCAGCCGCCTTGCGAATATCTGGAAGGCGTATGTCGAGACACAGGTGATCACGGTCGAGTCGCTCCAGGCCCGCCGCGCGCGCCTACATCGTGGTCTTGATGTCATTCACGCGGTTCTCACATTGGGCAAGACGCTTTTCGGCACCGACCGCCTCGGCCCATACCTAAAAAGCCTGCGTGATACGCGCCGGCAAATTCGCGCACAAGAAATCACGCTCGATAAATTTCTTCCTTTCATGTTTCACAACAGCTTTATCTTCGAGACACGCAACATTCGCGAAGCCGCCCGCATGCTGACGAACGAAGATCTCAAGCGCCTCAAATGGGATCCTGAATCCATCGACTGGGCCGACTACTGGGTGAACATTCACACCAAGGGCATCGAGAAATGGATCCGGCCTATGTTCACGGCATCACGAAAAACAGGGAGCTAAATTAGGAACGGGAAGTTGCTCACTGGACTCGATTTACCGTGGGCATTTCTGATTGCTGTTGTCTGTATTGCGTCACGGCGCTAGAAAACCATCCAGTACATTTCGCATCTCAATCGACAAGGAGGCCGTTTGTGAGCAAATTGACTGCCTTGATGATTCTCGTCCTATCTTTCGCGACTGCAGCCGCCGCGCAAGGACCGCCGGGGCTGGAAAAGAAGAGTCCGCCCGTAGAATCGCGCATCAGTATCAAGATAGACGGTCTGGACTGCACCACGGGTCTGGGTAGCCACACATTCAGTGCAACGTCGTATTCTTTTGGCGCTGAGAACACTTCCTCAACAGGCGCCGGCGGCGGTGGTGGAGGCACGGGAAAAGCTGTGGTGATGCCGCTGAGTGCAACGAAGAAGTTTGATGAATGTAGCCCGGCGCTTTTTGGCGGTGTCGTTACGGGAGAGCACTTTAAGACTGCGGATCTCGTTCAGCACGATGAAAAGGGCCATCCGATCGTTACCATCAATCTGTCGGATGTGCTGATCACTTCATATCGGATCGGCGGATCGCAGTCGAGCGATTCTCCACAGGAATCCATTCAGATCGATTTTCAAAAGATTTGCATTTCTGAAGCGGGCAGCTCACCGAAACTCTGCTTCGACCGGTCCAAGAACGCCACGTTCTAAACTGTAGGGGCGGTCTATGACCGCCCCGCAATCCCCCGCTAGGCTGGCAACACGTTTGCAGAACGTATCATCGGAAGGTCTGAGAGATTGATAGAACCAGGTGATACGAATGAATGTTGCATCGGCATTCCACTCGATCAGCAACACGGTTCATAACCATGGCGGATTATCCACACTTTATGATGTCTTTATCCGGGCCGCGAACAAGTGTGTCTATTACAAGAATCTCCGATACTTGGTTGTGGATGCCATCGAGCCGCGCTGTCTGCAACTGCCTCCGAATTTTCGATTTGGCCTGATCGCAGAGCACGATTTGCTGGCTTTTGCGAAGGATCCCGAGAACGAGTTAAGCATCGAGTTTGTACGCGACGCACTGCGTAAAGGCGACGAGTGCTACGGGATTTTCGATGGAGACATTCTAGCCAGCTACGGTTGGTATTCTCGACAACCGACATTGCTCGAGACCGACGATCTGCTTCTGCTCTTCGATCAGCAACTTGTCTATATGTACAAAGGATTCACCTTGAATCCGTATCGCGGCCTGCGACTTCACGCCATCGGAAAGACCCGAGCCCTCGCCGAGTACTTATCTCGAGGCTGCAAGGCGATGGTCTTCTGCGTGGAATCGAACAATTTCGGTTCACTCAAGTCGGCTTACCGCATGGGTGCCCGAGATTGCGGGCAAATGCGCATCGTGCGACTTGGACGCAAATACATTATTCGAAGCGACTCCAAATGCGCGAAGTTTGGCCTCGCCCTGAATCAGATTTCCCCCGCGGCTTAGCGGCTTATTCGTAACGCAAGCATTCCACCGGATCGAGTCGGGACGCTTTACGCGCCGGCCAGACGCCAAATAACAGGCCAACAGCGACGGAGACCGTCAATCCTGCGACCACGGCCCATATTGGGATTTGAGCCGGCAGCGATGGAATGAAAAACATGATGACCTGACTCACTGCGATTGCCAGAAGCACTCCCGCAAAGCCACCGAGAAATGTGAGCGTCATCGCTTCGCACAGGAATTGCGTCGTGATGTCGCGCGCTCGGGCGCCCAGAGCTTTTCGAACTCCAATCTCAGGGGTTCGCTCGGTCACCGAGACAAGCATGATGTTCATGACGCCGATGCCGCCCACCAGCAATCCGACGCTCGACATGGCAATCGCGATGAGGCCGGCAAGTTTTGTGATGTTGTCGAATTCGGAAATGAATCGCTCTGCAGTCCCGAGATCGAAATTATTCGGCTCGTTGAATTTCACGCCACGCTGGCGGCGCAGAACGCCCTCGACCTGGTCCAGCGCCTTCCGGATCTGTCCTGTCTTGGATTGGATGATCAGCATCGTCCAACGACGCCCAGGACCGACCTGGCGCATCGTCTTGAACGGGATGTAAATGGCGTTATCTTCGTCGTTCTCTCCGAGGAACGCGCTCTTTCTTTTGTGCAAGACGCCAACGATTTCGAACGTTTGGTCTCCCATCTTAACGAATGATCCGATCGCGCTTCGATGATCCCAATACAGCGCGTCGGCAACGCTGACGCCGATCACCATGGTATTGCGCCGATGCTGGTCGTCGAAATCCGTGATGAAACGGCCGTCGCTGACGCTCACGTTCGTCGTCTCCGCGTAATTGGCCGAAACGCCTTGAAGATTTCCTCTCTTATACGTGTATTGCTGATACGTGAGTGTGTGGTTGAAACTCCAGTCGGGGAATGCCACTAACGACACATCTTCAATGGTGTTCGTCTGCGCCCGAATAGCGACCGCGTCCTCTTCGGTGAGTGGTTTGCGCGTGCGCTCTTCCCGGTCCTGATTGGGATTGAATCCCGTAGAGAGATGGAATGCATAGATGTTGTCGGTTCCATATTCCTCGATCAGCTTGACGAGATTTTCCCGAAGGCCGGTGAGAATCGATGCAATCGCGATAACTGTTGTTACTCCGATAACGATTCCGAGCACAGTCAGTGCGCTTCTGAATTTGTGCGCTCTGATGCTGTCGAGCGCCATAGCAACGATTTCTCTGGGAGTAACGGTGCCGATTTTCATCCGTACCTAACTTTTCGATAACGCAACAATTGGGTCGAGCCGCGCGGCTCGGAACGCCGGATATATGCCTGCGATGATTCCTATGCCGCCCGAAACGACCAATGCCAAGATGATGTAAGCGATTGTGATTGTCATGGGAATTGGGGTCGCAACCGTGACAATCCAAGAAATGCCGGCCGCGAACAACAGTCCGAACATCCCGCCGAACGACGAGAGCAACACCGATTCAATCAGAAACTGCAGCATGATCTGACTGCGTCTGGCGCCAAGTGCCTTGCGTAGTCCAATCTCAAACGTACGTTCTGTGACGCTGACCAGCATGATATTCATCACAACAATGCCGCCGACGACGAGTGAGATGAGCGTGATTGGCGTGATCACGGCGGCGACACTTCCCGTAAACTGGTCCACTTGATTGTTCACCTGCTGAACGTCGACGAGCCCAAAATCGTCGTCCTGGTTTCCTTTCAGCTTATGGTGAATACGCATAGACAATCGGCCCTGTTCAAGCGTTCTCTGGAACAATTCGCGATCGCGCGCCTTGCCGTGTATGTCCAGGCTTTGAAGCCGGCCGAACATGCGGCCATACGTCGGGAGCGGAATGTAAGCGTGATTGTCGAGCGACTGTCCGAACATCGAGCCGCGTTTCTGCTCGACGCCGACAATCCGCATCGGATAGCCGGCGATTTTGATGGTTTTGTCGATAGGATCGATTCCCGGAAAGAACTTTTCTTGCAACTGTGCGCCAATCACGATTACAGGTGCCGCCGATTGCACCTCGCCCGGCCGAAGGAAGCGCCCGTCCGCGATGGTCTTGTCTTCGATCTCCGCTAGGTTTGCGGTGACACCGCGGATCTCCGTTCCGAAAAGCTCCTCGCCGTTCTGCTTGAGATCGATGTTTCTCGACGCTTCCGCCCCAACTTCCTGGCAGAGCGTGCAATTGGCGAGCACCCATTCGTAATCATCAAAACTTAGCCGTTTGTTTCGCCGGTTCCGTTTTTCCCATTCCTCTTCGCTGAGAGGACCGACATTGGCCATCCTGGCGATCAGGAAGTGGTTCACTCCAAGTACTCTCGATACGCGATCGATCACGTACGTGTTCAGTCCGCTAATCGATGCGCCAACCACAATCACAGAAGCCACGCCGATGATGATCCCGATCAAAGTCAAAAAGGCCCGGAGCTTGTGAGATGTGATCGCTTGCAATGCGATCTTGAAGGCTTCGGAATAAAACGTATAGCCGGTACTCATGGCGTGTTTTTTTGTACGCGAAATGGGACCACAATGTTCCCTGGCAAGCCGTTATAATCCTGCCGGGAGTATTTTAATGAAGCGTAGACGATCTCTTGGCCTTTTTAGTTGCGGTTTTTTACTGGTATGCCTTGCGGGCGCGATTTCTCTCTGCGCGCAAACCGCTGCCATCCCGGTAGGCCCCACTCAAAAACCGTTTCTTTGGCGTATCGAAGGGCCGGTCCCGAGCTACTTGTATGGGACAGTTCATGTGCCTGATTCGCGTGTACTGGAACTGCCGGAGGTTGTCAGGCGTGCTTTCGACGCGTCGGACGTTTTTACGGCCGAGATTCCGCTCGATGCCGCCACACAAGGAACCTTGTTGAGCAAAGTGATGTTGCCGCCCGGCCAGGATCTTCGAAAGATCGCCGGTGAAGACGTTTTTTCGCGGCTCCTGCGCATCGTAGGAAAGTCGTTGGGCAACGCACTCCCACCTGGGGGAACCGAAATTCTGGGTGTCATGCTGGCTCCGATGAAACCATGGGCGGTGATGTCCCAGGTCGAATTGCTCGAGTTTCTTCCCGACATCAGCGCCGGAAGGCAACCCCTCGATGCAACGCTCTACAGTCTGGCAGCTAAGGCAGGTAAAGAACTCGGAGCATTGGAAACAGCGGAGGAGCAAGTGGCGGTCTTCGACGGTTTCACCAATGAGGAGCAAGTACGAATGCTTGTCTCTGCGCTCGACGACATCGAGAAACCGCGTCCCAATGGCTTGAGTCCGACACAACAATTGGTCGCTTTGTATCTTGCGGGAGATTTGAACAAACTTGCGGACGAAGCGAATAAGCAGTACCCCGAAGATCAAGCGCTGAGCAAGAAGATGGTCGCGCGCGTCGTCGATGAGCGAAACACGAAGATGGCCACGAAGATCTCTGAACTTTGTTCAAAGAAACCGGCTAGGTCTTATTTCTTCGCCGTCGGTGCCTTGCATTACGCCGGTGAAACCGGAATCATCAATCAACTTACCAAGAGAGGTTTCAAGATTACGCGGCTTGGCCCAACCGACGCATCGTCCATCGTTCGCAAGCCCGCGGCATAGTTAAAACACAGAGACATGCCACTGTGTCTCTGTGGTGATACTGCATTAACCACAGAGACGCAGAGCCACAGATTACCGGGCTACGTAACCGCGGCGTGCGCGTACGTAGTAGCCGAAGCGGGTTCGGACGCTGATGGCATGAAACTGTGCGTCGTCCGGATGGGTGGGATAGTAAGCGAGGGTGTACTGGCTGCGAAGTTCTTCGGCAATCTGGTCCAAAATCTTTCCGAACTGGCTGTTCTTCCCGCCCATCATCGCCCCTGACACACCATAAGCGCGGCCACCGCTGTCGCTGGCGAATGTCTTGAGCACATTCAGATCGACGCTGTCGCGGCCACCGCCGAATCGACCGCCGCGATCGCTGATCTGAAAATCCGATGTTGGGAAAATTCCCAGAGAATATACGAGCAACTCCGCTTCACGAATTCCTTGCCGCACTTCGTTAAACGTGGTTTGGCTCGTGGTGTCCTGGCCGTCGGTCACGACCAGGAGCGCGTGTTTGTTATTTGCGCCGTGTTTGATTTTCGCTAGCGCCTCTTTCAACGCATCGTAGAGAGCAGTGCCACCCTCGGAATCTGTGTATCGAAGAGCTTTCCTGAGTTTCGACCGGTCGCTGGTGAAATCCTGAAGCAGATAAGGTTCACTACCGAAACCCATGAGAAAAATGTCATCGTCGGGATGTATGGTGCGAACGAATCGCTCCACTGCATCCGTCGCCGTATCGAGCTTCAACCGCATGCTGCCACTCGTGTCGAGCAGGATTCCGACGCTGACGGGCGTGTCCTGATTGTGATCGAAGTGCGAAAGCGCCTGGCGGCGTCCATCTTCTTCCACAAGAAAATCGCTCTTCTTCAGGCCTTGAACATACCGCCCGCTGGAATCGATGACCGTCGCATAAATGTTCACGAGCCGGACATCGACTCGCAATCCGTCTTGAGCCGCAACGAATGCTGTGGTCGCGAGGACAAGCAAGGCCGCCATCCGGATCCGCATGGCAGGATTATAAGCTTTGCCCGCGCTGCCGATTAATGAAGCGAACGATACGAGGAACCATTTGAACCGGCAGGAGGTGAGCGACAAGGACGTAAAGGCGGTTCACGAAACCTGGAACGACAATGTGTTTGCCGCGCAACGTCGCGGTGTAGGCGATGCGTGCGGCAGCAGCGGCAGTCATGCCAGAGTGTCTGTGTTTTTCGCCGATTCCGGCACGCGAGCGAAAATCAGTCTGAGTGATGCCCGGACAAAACACGGTTACTGTGATGCCCGTTCCCTCCAGTTCATTTTGAATAGCCGTCGAGAACGAAAGCAGAAATGCTTTGCATGCTCCGTAAACGGACTGAAATGGAACGGGAGAAAACGAATAGACCGATGCCACGTTCAAAATCTTACCGCTATGCCGCGCACGCATCGCCGGCAGCACCGCTTTCGTCAGCCGCACTGCAGCGGTGAGCTGCACGCTCATAAGCTGGATGTTCTGTTCAATGTCCGATGAAGTGAAATCCCCGTGAATCCCGAATCCAGCGTTATTCACCAATACTTCGTACCGATGCGGCTTGTCGCGCAGCGTCTTGATGAGGTTCTGCATTGAGTCTGTGCACGACAGGTCGGCCGCAAAAACATCGGTCTCAACAGCGTGTCTATTCCGGCATTGCGCGGCGACTTCATTTAATGCGGTTTCGTTTCTCGCGGTCAGGAAGAGGTTGAACCCGCCGGCAGCGAACTCGAAGGCGAGTGCTTTGCCGATTCCCGATGAGGCGCCGGTGATGATTGCCCACCGGCTCATCAATCAAGACCCTGATTGCCGGCGCCGAAAACATTTGTCGGATCGAGGCTGTTCTTCAGCTCTCGCTTCCATCGGATCGCCGTCTCCGACATGATTTTCGGCAGAAATTCGCGGCGCAGTTTTCCGACGCCGTGGTGATGCGAGAGAGAGCCGCCGGATCTCAGAATTTCATCACGCGCGATGTTCTCCAACTCGAGATAGATCTCTTGCGGATTCGGAATTCCTTTGTAATAAAACCCGAAATAAAAATAGATGCACACACCGGTTCGATAAATCTGAGTCACACGCGCCGACACGAAAGGTTTGCCCGGAAGGCCGCGCCGTGTGTATTCGTCGGCAAGCAATCGTTTGACGTTGTCGCAGAGGGCGAGCGCCTTTGTCCAGGGGACCGAGGTTTCGAACGACTCCGCGATGATGTAGTAGCTCATCAGAAAGTCGCGGATGTAGGCAATGCTGTAAGTGAGTTGATAGCCGCGCCGGCCGTTTTCGGCGCCGGCTTTCATGCCGCGGTGCCGCGAGGCGATGCGATAGACATCACGCTGTTGTTGTTCGACCTCAGTGCGGGTTCCTTCGAAGACCAGCGTGCATACCACCATCTTATTTGGTTCGAATCCCTTGATTTTGGTGACGAAAAACTTCTCCGCTTTGCTCTTCAGATCGGCCAAGGCACCGCTCGATTTCGGCTTCAACGCAAGCCCGAATTGGAATTGCAGATTGTCGACCAACCGCACGCTGGCCGGCGGCGTTGTTTTGCGAGCGAGGTCGTACATGAACTGAAATCCATCCTCGAACGTAGGGAAGAGAACTGAACCGTATTTCTGCACCTCGGGAAATGGAAAGATCTTAACCACCGCGGATGTGATGATGCCGAGCGTCCCTTCCGAACCGAACATCAAACGTCGCAGGTCGAGTCCGACAGACTCGCGTGGAGAAGCGCTTGTCCGCTCGAGCTTACCTCCGGCCGTGGCCACGTTCACATCGAGCACGAGATCTTCGATGTTTCCATAGCGGTTCTTTTTCATACCGCTCGCGTTTGTCGCGATCCAGCCGCCAAGAGTAGAGAACTCGACGCTGTCCGGCTCGTGGCCCATGGTGAGGCCCTGCTTCTTCAACTCGGCCATAATGTAACGGCCCACCGCGCCCGCCTCAATAGAGGCCATCATATTCTCGCGATCGATCCACAGAATGCGATTCATGCGCCGCATGTCGACAGAAACAATCGTTCGCCGCTCTTGCTCATTACAGCGAAGCGCATCGGTAACATTCGTGCCGCCGCCATAGGGAATCAAGGAGACGTTGTGCCGTTTCGCAGTTTCGACAAGGCCGGTCACTTGGGCTTCCGATTCGGGATAGACCACCAGGTCGGGAATGCGGCCAAGACGCGTGTACTTGATGGCATACATCTCTTCTTGCGTGTGACCGTGCCCGTGTCGCAGGCGCAGCTCACCGTTCGTATCGATTTGGTTGGGGCTCAGTAATCGTTGAAGAGCAGACAGGAAGTCCGGCTGAATACTCGGCTCCGGAATGGATGTCGGATACTTGGGCGTGTTTACATTTCTCGGATTGACATCCACTTCAAGTGTTTCGCAGACCCAAGGCAGGAAGCGCGGCAACTCTTTTCCGCTAAGCTCATATCGCGAGCCGCGGATCATGACATGACCGCCTGCGCTGAAGTCAAAGTGTGTGTCGCTGAAACCCCAAACGTCGAGGCTCTCTGCTTCGTCTGTGTTTGTAGTAATCAAACGATGATACCAGCCGCGGAGCGGCGTTACAGTGTAGCCACGGCCGGAGGCCGTGGTTGGAGATCATAGCTGAATGCGCCGGTCCGCAGCTGCGGAAATCTTCTCGAAATGTCCCCTTACCAATTCCGGTTCATCGATGAACGTCATGACCAAATGATCCGGCTTGATGTCGTAGAAGTAACCCGGATGGACGAGAATGCTGTTCTTCTCCAAGAGGGCCTTCGCGGTTTCTTCCTCGTCTTGAGTAATGGGTACGGTAATGTAAAAGCCACCCTTTGGCTCGACGAATGTTTTTCCCTGCAATCCGTCCACCGCCGCCGCGCGGCAACGCTGCACCCACTGCTTATAATCTTTCAAGAACGCAGAGCCGCGCTGAAAGACTAGCGGCACGGCGAATTGTGCGATTTCGTTCACCGGCAGAAACGTGTCGGAGATCAGCTCTAGAGCGGCTGCAGACTTCTTGACGAGAGCATCATCGCCGCTAATCGCCATCCAGCCGATCTTCATTCCAGGTAGCGCAAACATTTTGGAAAAGCCGTTCAGCGTGAAAACGAGCGGCGCGTCTGTAGCCGCGATGCGCGGGAATACAGGCACGCCAAACAAAAATTCGCTGAAGACCTCATCCGAGATAATCGGCAGAGCATGGTGCTTTGCGATTTCGGCCAGACCCCGCAATTGCTCGTCATCGGCTACCATTCCTGTTGGATTGTGCGGCGAAATTAGAACGATGGCGCGCGTGCCTGTCGTGATCTGATTTTCCAGATGATCCAGGTCAATCGCCCAATGACGCTGCTCATCGAGCCGGTAAGGACGCATATACACGCCGGCAAGCCGTGCAATGTAATCGAATAATGGGTACGACGGCTGTGGGCACAGGATCTCATCGCCGTTCTCGGTGAGCAGCTTGAAGCAATACCAGTACGAGACGCTCGTTCCGGGCGTAATCACGATGTGATCCGTTGAGATGCGCGGCATCGAATAGTATTTTGCGATTGCCTCCCGCGCCCCCCGCTGCCCTAAAGAGTCAGGCCGATACACGCGAGCCGGCTCCGCAGCTTCCCGCAAGATCTCTCCGAGGACTTCTCGCGGATATACAATCCCGTGCTCATTTACATTGCCGCGAACGAGATCGGTGACTTTAGCGCCTTCCTGTTTTAGCCGCTCGTGAAGTTGGTAGAGGGGGTTAGTCGGCCCACCGAGATTGGCGGCGAAGTCGGAAAAGAACACTTCCATATGATGCGTCTACTGTTTTGCCGCTGCGGCGGCTTTGGCTGCTTCCAGCGATTCCCAGTGCAGCGTGGGCTCCTGTTGAGTGAGCTTGAAGTACACCTCGCGATCCAGACGTGCCGTGCGCCGGCGCACGGCCAGATACGTTGGAAACAGCACAATGTATGACAGCACTAGAAACACGATGATCAGCGCCGCGATTCCAGACAAGCCCGCGAAGATCTCTTTTACGGTGTACAGGTGGAGCTGCCCTAATATCCAGTCGAGTGGCTCCAGCACCAATGATGGAATCAGGTTGAACAACCCTCTCCCGATCCTGTCTTTGACCATATAGATGGGCGTCTGAGGTCCCCACAGCATCAATGCAAACAACGACAAGCTGATGGCGACCGCGATCGCAAGCGTGGGGCCGATGCTTGCCGGATATTTCTTCAAGCAGCGAAGCAAGTACACACTCTCGGAGCCGGCCTCGAGATCACGTCGAATGATTTCGCGCGCCTTCTGAGACCGCAGCATTCCTTCGGTGAACAAGGGAGGCGTTGCAAGCACCGGCTGCTTCGTGCTTGGAGGAAGTAGTTCCGGTACATACATGCGCAGCTGCGCGTCGATCAGCGTGTATCCGTGGTACATCAGCGCTTCCCGTTCAACAAAACTAAATTGGTCCAAATCCGTCCGGATACGTCCAAGCGCCGGAATAAATTCGGACGACATGCGATGAGTCACGGTTGGCCGGTCTTTGAGGTTGAGGAACAGATGAATAAACGCGAAGCTGCGAGTGGGCTTCAACCCCGTCCAGGCAACCAAAACGTCCAGCAACTTAGTGCGAACTTGCGCTTGAAGGATGTCGTTCACCCGGGCGAACACACTCACTTCAGATGGACTGACCGTGTCCTTTTGCTCCAATTGCCCGGAAGCATCGCTAATGATCAGGATGTCGCATGGCTTGTTATCGTCGATGAGCCCTTCGATTCCTTGATTGTCCGCCACGCCGCCGTCTACGAGCACATTGCCCGCAATCGTCGTGGGAGGGAAAACCACGGGAACGCCCGACGACGCGCCGACGATCTTTGAGAGCGGCAGCACATTTTTATTAACGCGCGACATTTCGTTCATCGCGGACACCGGTTCGCGTGAAAAACCCACGCGTTCGCCCGTGAGCAAGGATGTCGTATTGAGAATCAGCTTGGGTCCGTAGAGCACTCGCGTATCGACTGCCGCCTGATCCGGAGTAACGCTCGGTAGTTGATCGAGCGTGTCGCCCTCGTAGAACCAACGATCGTATTCGGCCTGGATGAGCTCCGAACGCGCGCCCGCGCGGAACGGCTTGAGCAGAAGCGTCTTGATGAAGAGCCACGGATGATAGAACGGCGTGAATATCAACGCCCGCGTGCGCAGGTTATGGTCTACGGCCGATAGAAATTTTCCGGCGATCTTTTCGAAGATCTGAACGCGAGCTGCGGTGTCGTGTTGCTTTTCGGGCGGCAGTTCCCGGAGATGCCGCTCCATTTCGCAGATGTAGTACGCTGCGATAATGGAGCCGCCGGAAACGGCCGAGATGATATCGATGTCCTGCAAAATGCCGAGTTCTTCCAGCCGTCGAATGACGCCGAGATGAAATATGGAAGCCCGAAAGCCTCCACCTGAAAGTGCCAGGCCGACCTTCTTTTTTGGCAACCGCTCTGCGGCTGCATGCTCGCGCGCCAGGATCATCTGGTGTTTCCCTGTGAATTACTCGTAGCGCATGACAGTAATGGGATCGACTGTCGTTGCTCGGCGTGCGGGAACGAAATTCGCAATCAAAGCCACGAAGAGTAAAACGGCCGCCGTAGCGGCGAATGCCGGTAGATCCGCCATGCCGATGCCGTAAAGCAAGCCGGCCAAGAGCCGGCTCACACCTGCCGTCATCACCAGCCCCAGAGTCAAGCCGATCGCTACGATCGTCATTCCCTGGCGGAGCACCATGCGCAACACCTCGTCGCGCTGCGCGCCCAAGGCGAGTCGAATGCCGATCTCCTGCGATCGCAAATTCACCGAATACGACATCACGCCGTAGATCCCGACGCCTGCCAAAACCAGCGCAAGCATTCCGAAGACACCCAGCAGCGTTGCGGCGACACGCGGTCCGGTGAGCGATGCCGACAGCAACTCCGAAGCGGTTTGAATATTGTTCAAGGGGATGTCGCGATCGATGGATTGCAGTTCTCTTTCGATCACAGATTTCATCCCATCGGGTCTTGCAGCAGTTCTCACGATCAAAGCCATCCCGGAGGAATAAGTTTGGTCGAGTGGCGTGTACGCCATTGGCTGCGGTTCTTCGCCGACGAAGACGTACTTCGCATTACGAACGATTCCTACGATCAATCGTGGTTGCTCCTCACCAAAGAATCGGAATCGTTTCCCGACCGCATCCTGATCGCCCCAGAAACGGCGCCGCATCGCTTCATTGATCACAACGACATTCTGCTGACCCTCGCGATCCGCATCGGTGAATGTACGGCCGCGAAGCAATGGTATGCGAAGCGTTTCGAAATAGCCGGGCCCAATAATGTTTGAATAGACGAGGACCCCGACATTCGATTTCACATTTTCCTGACCCTCTGGAAATACACTCCGTTGGAAGGGGGGAGTCATCGGAAGAGTCGATGCGAGACTCGCCGCGGCCACACCGGGCAGCGTTCGCACGCGGTCCACAACTTGCTTGTGATAGTCCTTGCCGCGGCTCTTGTCGTAATTGTTCTGCGCGACGTTGTATGGGAACGTCACCAGCTTTTCGTGTTCGAAACCGAGATCGGCCGTTTGCGCATTCGACAAACTCCGGATAAACAAACCTGCGCTCGCAAGCGCGACGACCGAGAGAGTCACTTGAACCAACACGAGCAGGTTTCGCAATCTGAAACGCCCGCCCGCCACGTTGCCGAGACGATCCTTCAAGTCGGATGCCAGATCCGAACGCGAAGCTCTTATGCCGGGAGCGATACCGAAGAGCACAGCACTGAGAATCGCGAGAGTGATTGTGAACACCATTACGGTAATGTCGATGGGCAGATTCAGATTCGCAGGATTCACTGCCGCCGGCAGAAGTGAAACGATGAGATTGCGGCCGCCTACTGCGACCACGAGGGCAAGTGCAGCGCCCGGCAGGGCAATGATCAGGCTCTCGATCAGCAACTGACGCACAAGCCGTGTTCGTGCACCACCAAGTGCCAGACGCACCGTGAATTCGCGCCGCCGCGCCGTGGCTCGCGCCATCATGAGGTTGGCAATGTTCGCGCACGCGATCAGAAGCACAAGGCCGACGATCGCCATCAGTACACCGCTGCCCTGCATCAGGATGGAACGGAACGCCGGCGGTATGGTGGCTTGAAGCAAGGGAAGAAGCGCAACATTGCGTCCTGTGTTTTCATTTGGAAAGTCTTTTTCGAGCCTGCGTCCGATTGTCTGCAGCGCCCCCTGCGCCTGAGGCATCGTCACGCCCGGTTTCAACCTTCCGAAAACAAAAAACATGAGAAGCCGGCGGTTCTTGTCAATTACGCCGCCGGGAAAGGTGGCGCCGGCCAAAATAGCGGGATGATTCATGACCGGTGTCCACATATCGGGAGCGATTACGCTGATGGTGCCGTCGAATCCGCGCGGCGCAACGCCGATGATCGTCAAGGGATGCCCATTCACACGAATCGTTTCACCGACAATCGAGGGATTTCCGCCAAATTGCCGTTGCCAGAATTTGTAATCCAACACAGCCACAGAGCTATTCCCGGCCGTGTTTTCTTCGGGCAAAAATGTGCGTCCGATCGCGGCCTTCACGCCCAGAGCTGAGAAATAGTTTGCGGAGACGAGTTGCACATTTCCGGGCACCGGCTTGCCTGGAGTACCGAGGCTGATCGCGTTTGGAAAACTGTAAACGCCAAGCTCCGTGAAGACGTCGTTTTGCGCTTTGTAATCGAGGTAATTGGGATAAGAAACCGGCATGAACGCACCAAGAACAGCGTTGTTATTGTTGGTGTCAGTGCCGTAGACGTACATCAACTCGGCTGGCTTCTCCACCGGCAGCGGCTGCAGAAAGATGGTGTTGATCAATGTGAAGATGGTCGTGTTGGCCCCAATACCCAATGCAAGTGACACGACCGCGGCAATCAAAAATCCGGGGCTCTTCAACAAAACCCGGATCCCATAGCGGACGTCTTGAAGAAGTGTCATGTTAGCGCGCTGCGCATGTGAAATTCTTTGCGTCGTCCGTGCTGCCGCTGCCGTTGTACTTCGCTACTTGAGGATAAGGGCAAAGAGGCCGGGTCATTTCCGTTCGTCCCTGCGCTGCAGCACGCGATGCGGTGATCTGCGCGGGCGCCTGGCCCGCCTCGCGCCATTTTTCGATGGCACTGAGAAAGTCTGCCTGATCCGGTCCAACACCGCCGCGGCAATGGCCCATGCCAGGCATGAGGAACAATCGCATCCAGTCGTCCTGGTTCGCCCCACCGAGTTTTTTGGCAACCGCTGAGACGTAATTGATAGTGTTCTCCGGGGCCGGTCCCGGATCCGCCCATCCGTGGTACAAGAGCAGCTTTCCGCCGCGTGCCTTGAATTTGACGAGATTGGGATCTGTCGATTCAATAAACGACGCGTTTTTCATCGCTAATGCCAGGTCGGCATCCAGGTCGAATGACATCACGTCCCAGTTGGCGTCCTGATGGCCGACGAAACGAGGCGTGTCCGTGAACAGTGGGTTCAGGGCTGCGCCCGGCGTAGGCATGCGGTAACCGGATTCGAATCCCGGTGAGCTTCCTGGGTAAACAACCTCGCCTTTAGCGGTTTTCACGGGAGCCCAGGCGCGTCTCGCGGTCTCCACTTGAGCTGCAGTGAGGCAATCTGCGCCATCGCCGGCTTTGCACATGAGTGTTTGGGGATCGAATCGGCACATTTGCGGATCGCTGATGATGTTGTCTTTGACACCATCGTTCTGGTCGCAGGCCGCGACGACGGCGTTGGCGAACATCGTCATCTTATTTGCCGGTAGAATGCGCGACGGCTCTTTCAACACTTCCACCTGCCGCGCCACAGACTGAATGTTCAAGTGGATGACGTTGTAAACCGGAGCTCCCGCGATAATCGCATCAAAGTCGTCCGGGTATCGCTGCGCTTCCATTAGGCCCTGACGGCCCCCTGTTGAACATCCTTGATAGTAAGAAAGCTGCGGAGCACGGTTGTAGAAGGCTTGAATAATGCCCTTCGACTGAACAGCCATTTCATGCATCGACCTGTAGCCGAAGTCGATCAGCTTCTCGGGATGGCCGACGACGAAGGAAGCGCTTCCACCTTTGTGTCCCGTATCGTTCGATGCGGTCGCATAGCCTCTAGCGAGACCTGCGGCGATCGTAGCGGTCTCAATGTTTCCGGCCCAACCGCCATTGCCGACAGCGAGAAATTTTCCATTCCAATTCTCGGCCGGCAGCCATAACTCCATTTCGATATTCGAATCCGCCGAGGGTTTGAGCGTGGCTGCCACACGGCAATGCGCGGGTAGCGGTGCACCTTGTGCTCCACGTCCGGTTCGTTGCGCTCCGGCTGCAACATATTCCGCTGATGTGATCGTCGTGTGAGGCAGTGAAAATGATTTCAACCCTTCGCACGATATCTGCTGGGCGACGGCCGCCAATAGCACAACTGCCAAGCTGCTGATCATATCTGGATCTCCTCGATGGTTTGTGAAAGTGGCTCAAAGCTATCACACTTCTATCAGAAAAAACGCGGGTTAGGAAATCTTGTCCCCACGATATTGTTGACCCGTCATGGAGACTTTGGGGCGGTACGAGATTATCGAAGAATTGGGTCAGGGCAGCATGGGAATCGTCTACCGCGCCCACGACCCGGTCATGCGTCGCGATGTGGCGCTCAAGAAAATTCTGTTGCAAGGCAATGGTGCGGAAGCAGCCGAATTTCGTGAGCGGTTCTTGATGGAAGCAAGAGCTGCAGGACGTCTTGCGCATCCGGGAATTGTTGCTGTGTTCGACGTTTCCGAGCACGAGGGCAGTCCATTTCTCGTTATGGAATACGTCGCGGGCCGTTCGCTCCTATCGATACTCAACGGTGAGGAACGCATGGGTCTGGACCGCGTCTGTGATTGGGGCATCCAACTCGCCGAAGCATTGGACTACGCGCACCAGAACGGCGTTGTTCACCGGGACATCAAGCCCGCGAATATCCTCGTTACGAATGATGGCCGAGTCAAAATCGCCGACTTTGGCGTGGCGAAGCTGACCGGGTCTCAAGGCACTATCGGTGGCAAGATCCTCGGTACGCCCGCCTTCATGTCACCAGAGCAGTTTGTTGGTATGCCAGTCGATGGACGCTCGGATCTCTTTTCAGTGGGTGTGGTGCTTTATTTCATGGCGACCGGAGAGAAGGCGTTTTCAGGGGAGACGATAGTTGGCGTTCAATATAAAGTCGTTCATACCGATCCCCTACCGCCCCGAGGGCTGAATCCTATAATTTCCCAGAGCCTGGAAACAATAATTCTCAGGAGCATCGAAAAGGATCCGTCGCAGCGCTACCAATCGGGAAAAGAACTTGCCAGTGACCTGCAGGCATGTCGGGCCGGCAAACCGATTGCGACAACCAAGAAGTCTGTCAACAATCGAGTCGACGATCGCACAGTCGTCCTCCCATCCGGAATCGATACAGGTGTGAATCCTGGGGCTTCAGCCCGCGCTGCGTCACGTCGGCTCAACGTAGCTCTCATTGTTTTGATTCCCTTTATCGTGACGCTCTCATTGACCGCGTTTTTCTTCGTCAAGAGCCCGAGGCGAAATCGATCGGTGATGAATCATGGAGTCTCCAATCCCGTTCCAATAGACTCGGTGCCCATCGCGGCTCCACCTGTTCCGAGTGTGAGCCCTGAGCCGGAATCGTTTACCAAAATTGAAGATGAGATTCCCCGAGATGTCGTTTCCGAGAGACCAGAGGCCAAGCCCGCGAGAGAAACCGTGGCCGCAAAACGCAATGCGTCAATCCAGATTTCCAACCGTAGGCAACCCGAGTCCGTGATGGCATCCTCAGCACCAGCTCCCTCTGTAGTAAACCAACCGGAGGTGAGCGCCGCAATTCCTGACTTACCGCCGCCTGCACCAGTTGCCGAGTTACCGTCCAAGAGCAGTAAAGAGCCCGTCGTTCCGCCGGCTCTATCGCAGGAAGCGGATCTATCCTACAGGTCCCGGTTGTTGATCGGCAGCGTGGCCGTGCCGGAGCCGCTGACAATCATTGTGAACCTGGACAACGAGTTGCTTTATACACGCAGTGCCACGATGGCACCACCCTTCGGCTTAGAGAGTCTCGATGGACGGATTCGGCTGCAATCCATCCCGTCCGTGCCTCTGTCCGAAGAACGCCCAGTCCCTCCCGGTAAGCACAAACTTCAAGTGAACGTCCTGTTGGGTACGCGACGCGTGGCCAAGGTCCAGGAAATCAGCGATCGATTCTACCCAGGCCAACGCCGTGTGCTTCAAATCGAATTCCTTCCGGAGAGCCAAGGCCCCAGCGGCGGTGAAGCGAAGCTTTTCAAGCTCACACTGAAGTAACTTTGATCTCGATACGATCTTCAGAAAGGCGGGATCCAGGAATTAAGTCTTTGGAATCGCTAGACCGCTCGAATCTCCACCTCGGTCGGAATCAGATCCTGACCGATGCGAAAGGCATCCTCGAAGTCGGTCAAACCGTGACTGCCGCCATTTACCAGCTTGCGTGCTTGCTGCAGGTTACCCGCTGCCAAAGCATCCCGCAGTCGACTCTCGCGAGTGCCCAGGAAAGCCGCGAGGATCTGCGCGGCGATCAATGGATCATTGGCCAGATCCGGTTCCTCGAGGAGCCGGGATTCCAGACCCAGCGCGTTCCCAATCTGGCCATAGTTTGTGCGGCCTGTTAGCTGTACGAATCCGCGGCCTTTGAATTTCTCGCCGTCGCCAGGACCTTGATTGCCGAGGTCCGCCCTGTTGTCGTACAGGCTGAATGGCGCTCCGACAGGCGGAGTGTTGAATCTCGAAATCCCCTCATCGATTGGTTGAAAGGACGCCGTTTCCGCTCTAATCGTCCCGAGAGCCATGAGAACCATTTCACGATCGGCAAGCTGCCCATCAAGCAATCCCTTGAGAACATACGGCAGATGAAAGCGGATATTGACGCGAGGTGTGCCAGGAAACATCTGGGATACCATCTGCAACGTGACATTCGACTCTATCGCAGGCATGTTGAGAGCCGCGATGGTGTTCGGGCCGGCTACACCGTCCGTAGCTAGTCCCACTTTTTCCTGAAACGACCGAACTGCAGTTTCGGTTGCCGAAGTGTAAAGCCCCTCTTCATCGCCGGGGTCAAAACCTTGCTTTCTCAACTGCTGCTGGAGCTCGGTCACTCGCGGGCCCGTTGAATTCAGTTTGAAAAGCGTCATGTTGGCCTCCCCATGGAGCGCGTATTGTAACGGGCGACCTAAACCCAGGTCCTTGATTTTCCCGAAAGATTCAGATTTCGTGCTGATCGGCGGGTCTACTGTTTAAATCGCTTGAAAAAGCTGGAGTCGTTCCACTTCGGCTTGTCGGGACGATTCGCGATGCGCACTGCAAGACTGCGAAGAACGTCCACATATTTTTCGGCGGCATCAATATCGATAGGCTGGTTCAAATCATCGGAGGGCGCGTGATAACGCTCGGCGATCCATTTGGCCGCGATGGCGGCTTCGGGAGTGTTTTCCTCGTATCCCACTTTCATCGCAAGCGCAGGAATCCCTAATTTGATAAAGCTGTATTGATCGCTGCGAACGAATCTGCTCCGTTGCGGTTCTGGATCGGCTTGCACCGTAAGGCCAAGTTCCTTCGCTGTGGCACGTATGTCCTGGCCGAGATCGGATTCATCGAGGCCAAGTACCATCAGTATCCGCAGAGGAAAAAGCGGCAGGAACATGTCCGTGTTGATATTCGCAACGATTGAGTCGCGCGGAACAACGGAGTGCGCTGCAAAATATCGCGAGCCAAGCTCTCCCTTTTCTTCACCGGTTACCGCAACAAACAAGATGGACCGCGCCGGTTTGACGCCGGACTCGTGCAGCGTTGCGGCGACCTCCAGGATGGCTGCAACACCGGACGCATTATCCATCGCGCCGTTGTAAATAGTGTCACCGTTGATGGGCTCGCCTATGCCGAGATGATCCAGGTGCGCCGATAACACGACATATTCGTTACGTCGGTTCGGATCGGAGCCGCGTAGAATCCCGACGACATTCTGCGATTCAACTTCGGAGTGTTCAACTGTGGCCGTGGCTTTCAGACGCACGGTCAGTGGAAATCTCGGAACATCCTTACTTGCATCTAGGAGCGCCAGGAGCTCGGCAAATGTACGACCGGATCCGGCAAACAGCTTATCCGCATGCGCCGGATTCATCGTGACCGCCAGTTTCTGGCCCGGTGCGTCCTGAAGCGACTCGTCCGCGAGAGACATGGCCGGCTGCAATCGTGCAAGTGTCGATCGCTCCCAGGGAATATCCATGCTCTTCGGATTTGCGATGCTGATAGTCCCCACAGCTCCCGCAGCCCGATACATCTTCCAGCGTTCAGCCGCGGATCCGAAATGTGCTTGCAGCGGCCCCGGGAGTGATTTTGGCGTAGATGCAATGTAAACGACGATCGCACCTTTAAGATCCAACCCTGCGAGGTCGTTGATACCGCGCTCCGGAATATTCAATCCGTAACCGACAAATACGAGCGGCGCTTCGATTGATGATGCCGGCTCCACACGCATGCTGATGTTCGCGTCCTCGCCCAGCATGAGCGGCTCGATTTTCCCGTTGCGCACGAGGGCAAGACTGGATCCTGCTTCGATGATGCGGCGTGCCTTGAATGCAACGGGTTGAATGTACTGATTGACCGCCGCGGGCTCAACACCCGCTTTCTGAAATTCCGCCGCAACGTATTCGGCTGCGCGCTTGTGAGCGGGAGTTCCGGTATTACGGCCTTCCATCCTGTCGTTCGCCAGCGCTTCGACGTGCGCCCACCATCTGGAATGCGGCCGCACCTGCGGGGCCAGGAGCGTTAACACAATGGCTAATGCAAGTCGCATGCTGCATAGGATAGTTGCTCAAAACTGGAAGCGCAATCCGACTTCGATCTCGCGGGCATTTCGTGCGCTATAAGGTTGTCCGAAGGACTGTGGCGAGGTCATGATGCCGGACGGAGTTCCGCGGTTCGTTCGATTGAAGGCATTCGTCATGTTCGCGAACAAATTCATGTTCATTCGTGAGTTGCCTGCGCCGCCTGCGTTTCCACCGATGAAGAATGCCTTTGAAATATTGAAATTGAAGTTCAAGAAACCCGATGCCAAGCCGGTATTTCGCGGGATTACCTTGCCTGCAATGCCGCAATACGCACTTCCGTCTTGAATGGGACTGGCGGTTGAATCCTTGCGGTACGCAGAAAGATCCTTCATGTACTGTGTGAAAGCTGGGCCTGTCGGCCGATCGACGATGTTGCTGTCGCCGTTGCAATCGCTGCCAACCGTGATGTTATAAAAGTTTCCGCTGTTTGCTGTCATAGCTCCAGTAAGGAACACCCCCATGAACAATTTCGCATTGACCGTCGTGTTGAACTGATGAACGGGCGTTCCGGAGCGTCCCCAATCCGCGCGCAACTGGTAGTTATCGGACGGTGTGCCGAAGAACCAATCGCTATCGTTGTACTGCGAGTAATGGCTGTACGTGCCGTTGACGTTGAAGATGCTGAATCGTTGTCTAAATGTGAAACTCAATACCTGAGATCGCGATAATGCCGTGGATTCCAGATTCAAAACGTTGCCTTGGCTTGGATCGGGCCGCGTTGATTGGCCGGGCAAGGGCGCATTCGCATCGCGAGTTCGGAATTGATGCACGCCACGCCGAAATTCGTATCGGCCGCTCAGGAATAAGTTGTTCTTGAAAGTTCGTTCGACGGACACGGCTGAAATGACGTTGTACGGAGCCACGAGGTTCTGATCCAAAATGCGGATCGACGCGGGCGGATTGATTGTTGCAGTGCCACTCTGAAACGGATCGGGATATGAAGCGTGATCGATGACAAGGTCATATTGATGCGTGCCGTCTGCGCGCTTCACGGTTTCGACAATCCAGTCATACAACCGATCGTAGTAGATTCCGACGCCCCCTCGGATCACCGTTGAACGTCCGACGGCATAGGCAAAACCCACGCGCGGCGCGGCATTGTTGTGGTCGGCAAGATTGCTCTGATAATCGTAACGAAGTCCGAACATCGCGGTCAGCCGCTGCGTGAATTTGATGTCGTTCTCCTCGAACAACGACATTTCGTATTGATGGTGCGTCAGGAGCGGATTGCCCCGCGTGACGCGATATGTAGTCGCAATGCCGGCTCCGTAGGCGTCGAGATCGGAAAAAGTGAACGATCCTAGAAAATTGTCTTCTGAAAGCGTCCGAAGTTTCCGATAGCCGCTTTCGAAACCTGCCTTCACTGTCACTTTCTGTCCAGCATGCGAGAAGAGATTGCTGACATAGAAATTACTGCGGTCACCTTCGCTTCTGCCCGGTGACCCGCCTGCGCCAAATGCGCCGAGCACGTCGATCGTTACTGCATTTGTACGGGGCGTTTGCTCGTCATGACCGTGCCAGAAACTCAGACTTGTGCGGTATAGAGTCTTGTCGGATAGGACGGCCGTTTCGTTCACGTAAATGTTGTGCCAGTTGCTTTGGCCATCGGACGCTCGCTCGGGTAAATTGAATCCGCCCACACCCTGATTCTTCCAAATGTTGGTCCCCGTATTCGTTCCGATGTTGAATGAGTGCACTTCGGAAATTTGATACGTGCCATTCACACCGAGGAAGCGGTCGATGGAAGGATTGGTGATTCCGAGATCGTATGGGCCGGCCGGCGTGATCGCATGGACGGTGTTCGCACTCTCGCGCAGATTGTGGCTGCCATTTACATTGATGGTCATTCTGTTTCGAATCACCGGTCCGTTGAAGTTGAAATTCGTTTGGCGTTCTTGATATGGCGGTCTGTTGTGAGCGAACGGATTTCGCGCGTTCAGCGATTCGTCCTTGAATTGAAATGCGGCATTACCATGAAACGCGCCAATGCCGGCGCGCTGGATGACATCGGTATTCACCGACTGACCACTGTAATAGCCATTCTCCGCGGTGAATGAGTTGTTGATGATTCGGATGAATTGAGTCTGTTGTTTCGGCGCGCTTCCGCCGGTGAGTTCCTTAATAAGGTCTTCTAAAGCGCGGATGCCTTCACCGGCCTCATACATATCCCAGATTGGGCGTTGCTCCTCGGTCAGATATTCACTCAAGCGTTTCTTGAATTCGTCGTGCATCCACTTGATGGCGGCGACCGCCTGGTCCTGCTGTTGGCCCTGGACCGGACCGCTGCGAAAATCCATCAATTGTCCAAAGAGATCCTCTGATGCCTGCCGCCGATCTTCGATCATCAGCGCAATCGACTTTTCCTGCTCCTCCGAGAATGGAACTCCAGCGCGCTCGAAAACGGCCTTCGCTTGATCGTGGAGCTTGTCCAAAGGGTTCTGTGTAGTGGTTGGCTTTTGCTGAGCGAACAGCGATGCCGCGAGAAAAAAAATCACTATTGCGCGCTTCATACCCCAATTGACCTCTTTAGATGCGGCCAGGTTCGATTTGTTCCAAGAATGTTATCATCCGCTGGTGGACGCGACCGGCATCGTATATTACCCGCGTTTCTTCAGATTCGTTGAGCGAGGAAGGTGGTATTTGACTGCCACCTATGTTCGAAATTTCATCGAAAATGCATAAGCTTCTGCGCAAGCTCTCCACTCCGGAAAAAATCCAAAAGTACTTGGATGATCTTCCATACAACAAAGAGAAGAACGGTGAAACGTGCCGTTCGCCGCGTCTCGTGATTAAACACAACACCGCGCACTGTTTTGAAGCCGCGCTCTTCGCCGCCGCTGCCTTACGGGCGAATGAGCGTCCGCCGCTGATCCTTGATCTCGAGTCTGTTCGCGATGATGATCACGTCATTGCGCTCTATCGAATGAACGGCTGTTGGGGCGCGGTTGCGAAATCGAATTACGCAGGATTGCGATTTCGTTCGCCGGTATACCGCACGCTGCGTGAGTTGGCGCTTTCGTATTTCGAGCATTACTACAATCTGCAAGGCGAAAAGACGCTGCGCGGATACTCGCGTCCCGTGAATCTCGCGCGATTTGATCGCATTGATTGGATGACGACCGATGAACCGCTTTGGGCCATTCCTGAATACCTGTGTGAAATCAAACACACGGCAATTTTCAAACCCACTCGGCGGATGTATATGGATGAGCGGCTGTACAAGGCGGGTCTTCTAGGTAGAGCCGAATAACTTTTATTTTGCTATCTCGCTGTAGCTCGGGAATCCCGGGACGGATTTCGCTTTCATGACGGCGCGGAGAATCGCTTCGGAGACTGCTTCGGCAGCCAGAGCGCCGATGGCAGTGAGATTTGGAATAACGGTGGACATGCCCGTCGACATGGCAAAGAGTGTATCGCCGTCGGACGGCGTGTGCGTCGGATTGATCGCGCGAGCCATGCCGTCATGCGCCATCTCGGCAATCTTTGTCATTTGGGTTTTGTCGAAACGCGCGTTCGTGGCGACGACCCCGATCGTCGTGTTCTGACCTGGTGAGGCGGTTCCGCGGCCCGAACGATAAGCATCGATGATGTTGAGGAAGTTTTTGCCGTCTGCGGTGCGTGCGCCCGCAACGATCTTGCCGGTCCTGGGATCGATCACATCGCCCACGCAATTCACCGCAACAATCGCGCCGACGACCAATCCGTTTCCGAGCTTGATGCTCGATGTGCCGACGCCGCCTTTCATCGGCCTGCCGCCTCCGATTTTGCCGATCGTCGCGCCGGCGCCTGCGCCGACGCTACCTTCTTCGAAGGTGCCGCCCTTCGCATTTATGCACGCTCGATAACCGGCGTCGGCATTCGGGCGAATCTTAGGGTCTCCGACATTGAGATCGTAAAGAATGGCGGCGGGCACGATCGGAACTTTTCCTGCGGCCGTTACATAGCCGGCATCGTGCTCCTCCAGGTATCGCATCACGCCGGTCGCGGCTTCCAAACCAAACGCGCTCCCGCCGGAAAGAACGATCGCGTTCACTTTGTCGACAAGGTTCGTCGGCTTCAGCAAGTCCGTCTCGCGTGTCCCCGGCGCGGATCCCCGGACATCGACGCCCGCCACAGCGCCACGTTCGTAAAGAATGACGGTGCAGCCCGTGGGCTTGCGCGAATCGGTGAAGTGCCCGACTTTTATTCCGTCAACATCCGTGATGAAGCCTTCATTCCGCTGTGCCGCCGGGCGCTGATAGATTGCCCCCACAGCGAGCACCCCGAGAAACGACCGGCGAGTCATGGCGTAATCATTATCACGAAAGCCGCGAGAATTCCTATCCAGGCCTCACCTGTGAATCCGGTGAGGCAGCAGGAGGTAACGATGGCAATGATCGCGCGGGCCGCGGTCGGCCTTCGTGAATAAAGTCCAACGACAAGAGGTGCCGATAGCGCAGCCGCCATGACGGTATAGAAAATCTGGAGTGCCGAGATGATCGAGGGCAGCACGATCGCCAGCAATACTCCGAGGAAGGCCCCAACCACCGCGGTCATTCGCCCGACGAAAAGCAGGTTGCGGTCGGATGCAGCGGGCCGCAAAAACGTCTTGTATAGATCGACGCTGAGGGAACTCGACAGCATGAACAGAATCGCATCGCTCGCACTCAGTTCCGCGGAGAACACTGCTGCGAGCGTCAGCAAGCCCAACCAGGGCGGCATTAGTTTCGTCATCACCATCGGCAACGCCATCTCTCGATCCGACAGCCCAGGGAACTGGAGGTGGGCAACGATTCCCAGAATCGCCGGTGCAAATGCGAACAGCATCAGACCAAGCGCGTTCGAGCTAACACCTATGCGGACTGCACGCGCGCTACGGCCGCCGTAAAGTTTTTGAATCAATCCAGGCGAAATGATGAACGAAGGAACCAGAATCGCAACGTAAGATAAGACTCCGCCGGCTCCGAGGGATGCCGAATTGTCGATTGCCGGTTGCAAATTTCGCCATCCACCCACGGCCATCAGACCGAATGGCACTGCCAGGGTGAAGCCCGCGAACTTCACGGTGAGTTGAATCAAGTTCACCCACGCTGAAGTCAAGAGACCTCCAGCCGCGAAATAACTCGTGACTACAATGCCCCCGATTAAGCAGCCTTGCCATTTCGGCACTCCAGCGACGACTTGCAAGATTCGTGAGATCGCAATCAATTGGCCTGCGAGGATCATCAATGTGCCCAACCAAAGGAGGATGGCGATGAGGCCACGAACTGAACGGTTATAGCGATAATCCAGAAAATCACCGACTGTGCGCCATCCGTATTTGGCCGCGAGCATCCAAATCTTCGGGCCGACCGTGTTCGCTAAAATGAGTGAGCCAATACCGGCACATCCCACCCACCACCACGCGCCGAAGCCATATTTATAGCCGAGACCCGTAGCGCCAACCGTCGAACCCCCGCCGATGTTTGCCGCTAGAAAAGTTGTCGCGAGCAGACCCGGCCCAAGGCTGCGTCCTGCAACGAGGAAGTCATCGGCCCGCTTCACACGGCGAGAGATGAATAGACCAAAACCGACGAACAGCGCGGAATAAATAATCAGTACGGCAACCTGAAAGTTCACTGGGGCACCCCGAAGGGGTGTTTCATTTGTTCACCGTGAAAATCAAAATGTGCTGCCAGGGGAGGAATTCAAGCGATCGCTGGAATTTGAAGCCGAGGGGTTCCAGCTCCAAACGCACATCCTGAACAGACATTTTGTGAAGTGGCTGGATCGGAACATTCGGATCCTCTTTACGAAATTCGACGAGCACGACCCGGCCGTCGGATTTCAGCGCGCTCCGGATGTGCTGCATCATCGTGACCGGTTCCGAGAATTCATGATAGACATCCACCATCAAGACCAGATCGAGTGCGTTTGCCGGCAGCTTCGGATCCGTGGGTGTTCCCAGAATGATTTCGACGTTGCGCAGCTTTCTGTCGTCGACGTTCTTCTTTAGAAGCCGGACCATTCCCTCCTGAATGTCTTCGCCGATAACCTTACCGGTAGGCCCCACAATCTCGGACATCCTCCAAACGTGGTATCCAACGCCGGCTCCAATATCTGCAACGGTCGAACCTTTCTTGATATCCAGCGATGCAAGCATCCGGTCCGGATCTTCTTCTTTGATGCGTTCAGGGCGTGTGAGCCAGTCCGCGCCTTCAACGCTCATTACCGGCGCGGGTTGCCGGCGGGTTTGAGTTTGCGCCAGCGTGAGGGTGACAAACGCTAGCAAGACAAGGGCGAGTCGATGAAGTCTTCGCACGGGCCAATGTTAAACTGAAACGGCGGTGAAAGCACTCATCCACGAGAACGTAGCGCTTGCGCCATTGACGACGTTCCGAATCGGCGGTCCTGCACGTTATTTCGCGGATGCACCTACCGAAGAAACGCTTATCGATACTATCCATTTCGCTGAGGAGAAAAATCTCTCGATCTTCATTCTTGGAGGCGGCTCGAATCTCGTCGTTGCGGATGCTGGTTTTCGTGGGCTAGTAATCAGGGTCGCTATCACGGGTATCGACTGGGAGGCTCGTGCGGAAGAAACGATCGTCCGTTCAGGGGCGGGCGAAGAATGGGACAGCCTCGTTGCAGCATCCGTTGAACGCAATCTGGCAGGTATCGAGTGTTTGAGTGGGATTCCCGGATCGGTCGGAGGCACACCCGTACAAAACGTGGGGGCGTACGGACAGGAAATTTCCCAAGTGTTGGTGAGTGTCCGCGCCTACGATCGACAGACCGACTGTATCGTGGACCTCTCGCGCGAGCAATGTGAATTCACATATCGCTCGAGTGTGTTCAACTCAACCGCTAAGGATCGCTAAATCGTCCTTCAAGTGACGTACTGGCTTCTGAATCAATGTGCCCCGTCTATTCGATATCCGGACGTTTA
>JACXTT010002162.1_pt1 | contig 31522 bp, 30 predicted proteins | sample 9270951 | NCBI WGS metagenome assembly JACXTT01 (sample SAMN15532306, study PRJNA645909) | rock metagenome | isolation source: weathered quartz diorite | place: Puerto Rico | collected 2017-06-21
CTGGCGGCGTGGCGCGCCGCCGCGGCAGCGCGCGGGCCGCAGACCGACTGGCAACTGGCGGCCACGCTGGCCGCGGCGCTGGCGGACTGCCTCGGCATGCCCGGCGACGGGCAGGTATTCCCGCTGATGGCCGTGGATGCCTACCTGCGCGCCAACCTGGCCTCGCCACTGCGCGTGGCGGAAGTTGCCGGGCATTTCGGCTGGAGCGTGCGGCGCTTCCAGACCCTGTTTGCCGAGGCCTTCGGCGATACCCCGCACCGCTACCAGACCCGGCTGCGGCTGGACCGCGCGCTGCAGCTGCTGACGCAATCCACGCTGCCGCTGGCCGAGATCGCGCTGGCGTCAGGCTACCCGGACCAGACCACCTTCACGCGCAGCTTCACGCGGCGCTTCGGGCAGCCGCCCGGGGCGTGGCGGGCGGCCGCACGCGGCTAGTCTGCCTGCGCGGCAGGCGATCCTGGCACCGGGCTAACCGTGGTGACCCTCTCGCGTCGAGGCGAGTTAGAGGGGCGGCGCAGGTTGAACGTGCGGCGTATAAGGCTTCCGCCCCTTGCGCGATCCGAGCGCTTAGCGCCGCATTGATCTGCGTCAGACTCAGATCATGCAGGGAAGCTATTGTGTCAATGAGGGCCCCGCGAGTCCCGATATCGTATCGGACTCAACGGTCTGCTTGCCCAGTTTCCCAGGAGGGCGCCATGGCCACCCCACTCGTCACCTCGCTTCCGACTTCACCGTCCGCCGCGCTTTCCACCCCGAGCCCGACACCCCTTGCCGCCTGGCATACCGACCATATCCATTTCGCCTCAATGCTCGACCTGCTGGAAAAGCAGGTCAGCACCTTCCATCAGGGCGAGCAGCCCGACTACGGCCTGATGGCCACGATCATCCACTACATGCGCAACTATGGCGATTGCGTGCACCACCCCCGTGAGGATGTTGCCTACGCGCTGCTCGTGGACCGGGATCCCGGCACGCGGATCATCATCAGCCGGTTACTACAGGAACATCGCGTGATCGCCACGGTCGGCGCGGAATTGCTCGACCGCCTGCGCGAAGCCCAGAGCGAGGTGGTCACCTCGCGAGCGGCACTGGAAGCGGCCGCCGCCATGTACCTGGTGTACTACCGCAACCATCTGTCCACCGAGGAGAAACAGGTCATGCCGCGCGCCGCCCGGTTCCTGACCGAAGCGGACTGGGCAGAGGTCGCCGCCATCGATCCAGCCAGTGCCGATCCGCTATTCGGCGCCAATGTGGAGAAGCGCTTCGCGGCCTTGCGCAAGCAGATCGACAGCGAAGCGAACGCGTCCATGCACTGAACGTCGGTCGCTTCGCGGCACTGCCGGGCCTCGGCTCACAACTTATGCCGCATCCCGATCCCGAACAGTGCAAGCTCATAGCGTTGACTAGCGACTCAATAGTTGTTCATCGGGCGAGCCCGACCCCGAAGGATGAAGCGGGCTTGCGGCCCATGCGTTGCGATGGAATGGGCATAAGATGGCGTCTGGTAACGGCAACGAGGTCGGCTTTCGCTTGGTGCCCCGAGCCCGTTCAATAGTTGGACCCGCAGCCCTGCGAGCACCCCGAATTGCGACCACGGGTGGTGACACCCCGGAACGCGCCTAGTAGATTTCGACGACGAGGGCTGCTGCCGATGCCAATGACTCTGGCAGGAGGCTCCATGCAAGTACTCTATCCCCGTTGTGCCGGACTCGACGTCCACAAGGACACCATTGTGGCCTGTGTGCGCTGTGTCTCGGCGCCCGTGCATCACGAAGTGCGCAGCTTTGACAGCACCACCGCCGGCCTGCTGGCGCTGGCCGACTGGCTGGCGCTGCACGGCTGCACCCACGTGGCCATGGAAGCCACCGGGGTGTACTGGAAGCCGGTGTGGCACATCCTCGAGGGCAACTTCGAGTTGGTGCTGGCCAATGCCCAGCACATCCGCAACGTGCCCGGCCGCAAGACCGACGTCAATGACGCGATGTGGATTGCCGATCTGCTCGCTCACGGCTTGATCCGATCGAGCTTCGTGCCGCCGGCCGCCATCCAGGAGTTGCGCGATCTCACGCGCACCCGCAAGCAACTCGTGCGCGAGATCTCCCAGCACAGCCTGCGTATCCAGAAAGTGCTCGAAGACGCCAACCTCAAGCTGGGCAGCGTGCTCTCGGACGTGCTGGGACACAGTGGCCGGGCCATGCTCAAGGCGATTGTCAACGGCGAGGCCGATCCCGAGCGGCTTGCCGCGCTGGCCCAAGGCAACGCCCGAAAAATCTATGGTCACCCCCGTTTTTGCAACACTGATTTTTGACGTTGTGGTTGGCTTGCTTAAATCTTACATGGACGCCGCCGTTTGCCAAGGAAGATAACCGTGATTTCGACAGGAAGAAGATTGCGAACTTACATCCGGCCTTCGGGCGTAGTGCTTGCCTCTGACCCCTATGGATTTCGCTGGTGACAGCCCCATTTATCCGACGAGCTTGATGCTCATTGATTTAGTCGGGTTTCTGCCACCCCGGTCTTACCTGTTTGCCATCATAGTTCTCTTACTCGCGCAACCTGTTGGCGTATCCGCTGGGTGAATGGGGCTTTCAGGCCGGTCCGATATTGCCAGCCAGGACGGTGGCAATATCGGACCGGAACCCTTCCTTGCGGGTCAACATCGCCCAAACCACGCGTGCCATCTTGTTGGCTTGGGCAATTGCAGCAACGTTTGTGTTGCGTCGAACCGCTAGCCGGGACAGCCAGCTCCCGGCCCGCTCCGGTTTCCTAAGGGTGTGACCAAGGACGGCCCGAGCACCATGTACCAGTAACTGACGTAGGTACACGTCTCCTCGCTTGCTAATTCCTTGTAGTCGCTCTTTGCCGCCACTGGAACACTGTTTCGGAACGAGCCCGAGGAAAGCAGCCAGCTGCCGGCCATTTTTGAACTGATGAATGCAGTCTCCTACGCTTGCTATCAGGGCCGTTGAAGTAATCGGACCGATGCCGGGCACTTCCTCTAGGCGACGACAGACTTCAGAGTCCTTTGCAATCGTGCGCAGCTGAAGGTCAATTTCCTGAACCTGGCGATCAAGCACAAGAAGATGCGATAGCAATCGCTGGGTCAGATCCCGCATGAGAGTCGGTAAGCCATTGCCCTCGTCTGCCATGACACACTTCACTTCATCGATAAGCGCTTTCACGCCAAGCGGTGCGGTGAACCCGAACTCAGCAAGTAGTCCACGCAATTGGTTGGCCTGTGCCGTTCTCGCCTTGACGAAGCCAGATCTGACTCGGTGCAGCGCCAACACTGCCTGAGAGACTTCTGACTTAACGGAGACGAAGCGCATGCTCGGGCGGCTGGCTGCCTCGCAGATTGCCGCAGCGTCAGCCGCGTCGTGCTTGTTGCCCTTGACATAGGGCTTGACGAACTGCGGCGCAATGAGCTTGACCTGGTGATGCAGCGATTGCAGCTTGCGTGCCCAGTAATGCGCACTGCCGCATGCTTCCATTACTACCGTGCAAGAAGAAAGCTTGGTGAAGAAGGGAATCATCTGATCACGTCGCAAAGTCTTTTTGAGCACCGTGTTTCCTTGCCGATCGACCCCATGTATAGCAAACACCCGCTTTGCCAGATCCACGCCAATGGTCGTAATATCCATGTTGGGCTCCTCGCTCTTGAGTGGTCGTCGAACTATCACTTTGGCACAATGATGCCGTCAGCGCAGGGGCCCCTTTCGTTTCTACCCCTGCCCCCCAAAGAGGCGGCGTCCATACCATTTATCCGGCGTCATTGTGGGGATTGGCTCCCTGCGCCACGATGAGAGTCGCGCCTGACGATCCTTAAAAAGCACTCGGCTTCGGTAGCCAATTTTTGGGTCAGGTTTTTCGTCAGGCCGGTGTGCCGTTCACGTCATCAAATTTCAGCGATCGCAAAACCAGGTGGGACTACGGTAAAACGCACTCAGGAAACACGGTACTCAGGCAGGCATAGGGCTCACCCCGGTATCGAAGGTGGTGTGTCGAGCCGCCAGTGCCCACGCAGTCCGGGCGAACTTGTTTGCCAAAGCGCAGGCCACGACATTGGAGTGCCGTCGAGTGAGCATGGCCCTGACCCACTCGGCGAGCCTGCCGGTTTGCCGGTCAAGCCGCTGCATGTAGGCACGCGCGCATTGCACCAGCAGACGCCGGATGTTTTTGTCGCCCCTCTTACTGATCCCCAGCAGATTGGCCTTGCCCCCCGTGCTGTACTGGCGCGGCACCAACCCGACGGAGGCGGCAAAATCTCGACTGCAACCGTACTGCTTGCCATCGCCCATCTCGGCTGCCAGCACGCTTGCGGTGACAGGTCCGACGCCGGGAATCGTCAGTAGGCGCTGGCCGAGTTCGTCGTCGGCGAGCTGGCGCGCCATCTCCCGGTCAATCTCGCAGATTTGCTCGCTGAGGTACTTGAAATGGGCGTGCAATCGCTCGAGGATGCCGATCAGGCGAGGCGGCAGCGGATGCTCAGCCAGCACGGCAGGCAGCCGCTTAATGACTGCCATGCCGATCGGAAGGCTGATGCCGAATTCGAGCAGGAAGCCATGTAGCTGGTTGACAGTCTTGGTGCGATCACGAATCAACGATTCGCGCACACGATGCAGGGCTGACAGCGTCTGTTGTGACTCCGTCTTCGGCGTGACGAACCGCATGGACGGGCGTGAGGCCGCCTCGCAGATCGCCTCGGCATCGACAAAATCGTTCTTGTTGCTCTTGACGAATGGCCGCACGAACTGTGGCGAGATCAGCCTGACCTGATGCCCGAAGCCCGCGAGCTTGCGAGCCATATGATGGGCGCCGGCACATGCTTCCATGACCACCCTGCAGGCGTGAAACGTGGAAAAAAATTCGATCAGTTGCTTGCGGCTCACCTTCCTGCGAAAAACGGCTTTGCCGTGCCGATCCTGACCGTGAAGGTGAAACGAATGCTTGCCCAGATCGATCCCAACCAGCGTCACATCTTGCATGATGGCCTCTCCAGAAAGGAAAACACCCTACAGCGTAACCCGCGTGTAGGGTGGGGGTGACCATCTCATTAAGCACGCCGAACTGTGCGAGGCGCTGCGCGGACGCATTACCGAACACCATCGCACGATGCTCAAGCTGCATCTGGATATCATCGGTGCCCTGGAGCACACGCTCGCCGAGCTCGACGCCGTCGTGGGAAAAGCGCTGGCGCCGATCCGACAACGCGCCCGCCTGCTGACCACTATCCCCGGGGTTAGCGACCTGACCGCACAGGTCCTGTTGGCGGAGATCGGCGTCGACATGACGCGCTTTCCCGATGCTGGCCATCTCGTGTCTTGGGCGGGCCTGTGTCCGCGCAATGACGAGAGCGCCGGCAAACGCCGCAGCACGCGCGTGCGCAAGAGCGGTACCTGGCTCAAGACCGCCCTGGTCACCGCCGCTTGGGCCGCGGTGCGCGTCAAGACCAGCTATCTCCGTGCACAGTTCCTGCGCATCAAAGCCCGGCGCGGCGCCAAGAAGGCCATCCTCGCGGTGGCCGCTTCCATGCTCACCGCCGCTTACCACATGCTCCGGCATGGTGTGGAGTACGCCGACCTTGGCCCCGATTACTTCGACCGCCATCATGCCGAGAAAACCATTCGACGCCTGCTCAAACGTCTCGCCGACCTTGGGTGCCACGTCGATCCCATCGCTCATGCTGTCTAACGCTTCCTAGTAGCAATCTGGAGTCGCTAATCGACTATCGCGCCCGGTTGCAGCGCGGCCATCACTCCATTTTGAGCCCCACCGCTTTGGTCATCGCCTGGTAGGTCGGCCAGGTACGTGCGATGAACTTCTGCAGGGCCTCGCCGGTCAAGGGCGTGTCCTGGCTGCCAAGCTGCTCCCGCACGTTCCTGACGGCTTCCGACTCGGTGACCGACTGCCGCACCAGAGTCGCCAGGCTGTTGACGATCTCGGCAGACAACCCGGCGGGGCCCAGCAGCATATTGCATTCGGCCAGGTTGCTGAAGATCGGATCGGATATGCCTTCGTCCAGCCAGGTCGGCACGCCGGGCAGTTTCGGTGAGCGCGGCCCTGAGATCACCAGCAGCGGCTTGAACGCGCCGGCAGACAGCCCGCCCGACATCCCCAGCAGCGACCCCGCGCCGATATCGATATGGCCGGCCATCAGGTCGCCGACCATGGCGCCGGTGCCCTTGTAGTTGATGACATCGAACTGGGCCCCGGTCAGCTTTCTCAGCTGCGCCACCATCAACTGCCAGCCCGAGCCGATGCCGTAGTTGCCCACGCTGATGGGCCGCTTGTGCGCCAGCGCGATCAACTCCTTGAACGTGTTGGCCTGCAGCCCCTTGGTCGCCACCATCACGCCGACGCCGGTACTGATGGACGCCACCGGCGTGAGGTCGCGTGAGGGATCGATCGGCGGCTTCTTCAGCAACACCGGCGCCTGGGCCAGCTGGCTGTGCAAGGTGCAAAGCAGCGTGTAGCCGTCGGGCTTGGCGCGCGCCACGGCTTCCGCGGCGATCATGCCGATGCCGCCCGGCTTGTTTTCCACCACCACCGGCACCTTCAGCTTGTTGGAAAAGAACTCGGCGAACGCTCGCGCGGAGCTGTCGTTGGATGAGCCCGGCGCCTGCGCGGCGATGATCCGGATCGGGCGCGAGGGCCAGTCGGCGGCCAGCGCGGAGCGAGGCAGCAGCCAGGGCAACGCGGCCGCTCCGGCCGCTGCGCCCAGTAGCGTGCGCCGGCGAAGGTCTACGGTATCGGCGGACAAGTCGTTGCCCGGACGAACAAAGGAACGCATGGGTCTACTCCCGAATACGTCAAGCCTGCGCCCACCACGGCTCGCGGGCGCCCGGGGTGGCCGTGGCGATGACGCACGGCCGGCAGCAATGGCATGCCGCTACATGCCGATCAGGTCGGCACGCTGCACCAGGTTCCTGACGATGCGGACCGAGGCGATGTCGATCATCTTGCCCTCGTACTGGACCGCGCCCAGTCCTTGCGACAGCGCTTCGTCATAGGCGCGGATCATGTCGCGGGCGCGCGCCACGTCGGCGGCGGCAGGCGAGAAGACGTCCTGGGCGAGTTCGACTTGCGACGGATGGATGGCCCACTTGCCGACCATGCCCAGGATCATGGCGCGGCGGGCTTCCTCGCGGAACGCGTCGGGGCTGCGGAAGTCGGCAAACGGGCCATCGATGGCGTCGAGCCGATGGGCGCGTGCGGCAATCGTCAGCCGCTGGCGCTGGTAGTGCCAGATGTCGCCCGGATAGCCGCCGCTGCCGCCAATGTCGCGCATGGATACGCCCTGGCTGGCCGAGTAATCCCCCATGCCGAAGATCAGGCATTCCAGCCGCGGCGTCGACGCGGCAATGGCGTCGACGTTCATCATTGCCTCCACCTCTTCGATCAGCACGTCGATGCCGATGCGGTGGCGCAGGCCAAGCTTCTTCTCCATCATCGACAACAGCTTGTCGACAAACTGCACATCCGCCGCCGACATGGCCTTCGGCAGCATGATGACATCGAGATTGCGGCCGGCACCCTCCACCACTTCGATGATGTCCTCGTAGGCATACTCGGTGGTCAGGTCGTTGATGCGCACGCAGCGCGTGGTGCGCCCCCAGTCCAGCCCGTTGAGGGCGTCGACGATCTTGCGCCGAGCCGGGCGCTTTTCGCTGGGTGCCACCGCGTCTTCCAGGTCAAGGAAGACGAAGTCCACGCCCATGCCCGCGGCCTTGGCCATCATCTTCTCGCTCGAGCCCGGCACGGACAGCTGGCAGCGGCGCAGCCGCTTGGTTTTTTCCTGCATGATGTTGTCTCCTGCTTGTTGTACTAGTGTTGTCTGTCAGTCATCCCGGCGTGGCCCCACCGCCTACTGCACCACACCGTCCGCGCGCAGCGCGGCGATCTCGCCGGCATCGAAGCCGAGGTCGGCCAGGGTGCGGTCGGTGTGCTCGCCGGTCATGGGGGCCCGATGCCGTACGCCTCCGGGCGTGGCGCTCATGCGCACCGGACTGCCGGCGATGGTCAGTCCGCGCGCTGCGCCGGGCTGCTCGGCTTCGACCAGCATCCCGCGGATGCGGAAATGCGGATCGTCGAAGATGTCTGCGGCATCGAACACCGGGCCGAACGGCACCTCGCCGCCCAGCATCTCGGCAAGCGCGCGCTTGGTATGGCGCACCGTCCAGGCGGCGACCGCCTGCTCCACCTCGGCCCGGTGCCGCACGCGCAATTCGTTGGTGGCAAAGCGCGTATCGCCGGCCCATGGCGGATTGCCCATCCGCTCCACCAGCAGCCGCCAGAAGCGGTCGTTTGGCACCCCAAGGCTGATAAAACCGTCACTGGCCGGAAAGAGCCCGAACGGGCAGAGCAGCGGATGGCCGTTGCCCTCGGGTCCCGGCGCCTGCGCCGAGGCGCTGTACTGGAACACCATGCGCTCGCACACCGCCAGCACGGCATCGACCATGGCCACATCCACGAACTGGCCGCGGCCGGTGCGCTGGGCGTGCCAGCACGCCGCCGCGATGCCGTAGGCCAGGAACATGGCCGGCACGATGTCACCAACGCCCGGGCCGATCTTGGTCGGCGCGCCGCCGCGCTGCGGCCCGGTAATCCCCATGATGCCGCCCATTGCCTGCGCGACGGGATCGTAGGCGGGCCAGCCCGCGTAGGCGCTCTCGCCGCTGCGCGGGTCGCCGAAGCCGCGCAGCGCCGCGTACACCAGCCTGGGGCACTCCTCGGCGAGCCGTTCATAGCCCAGCCCGAAGCGCTCCATTACGCCGGCGCGGTAGTTCTCGACCAGCACGTCGGCGCTGCGCACGAGCCGCAACAGGGTCTCGCGCCCGGCGGACTGCTTAAGGTCCAGCACCAGCGATTCCTTGTTACGGTTGATCGAGCCGAAGTAGCCGCCAAATCCGCCTGATTCCATCCGCAACGCACCCTCGAGATGCGGGCCGTTGCGTCGGGTCTGGTCGCCCCCGGGCGGCTCGATCTTGATCACGCGCGCGCCCTGGTCGGCTAGCATCATCGAGCAATAGGGGCCGGCCAGCATCTGGGTCAGGTCGAGTACCACCATGCCGTCGAGCGCGCCCTTGGGCCGGCCATCTGTATGGCCCTCCATGCGCCCCTCTGCGCTCATCGCCCGCCCCAGTGGCTCTCGCGCTTGATCAGCGCGGTGCGCTCCGCCTGCACGCACAGCTTGTCGTCCTGGTTCACGCCGTAGTGGCGGAAGCGAACGATGCCGGCATCCTCGCGGTCGTCGTCCTCCTTGCCCAGCACCTCGGTGAAGGCGTAGAGCGTATCGCCGTGGAAGACCGGATGCGACAGGCGGATCTTGTCCAGCGTCAGTTCGCGCAGGCAGTGCTCGGCAGTGTCCTGCGCCGCAAGCCCGAGCACCATCGACAGGTTGATCCCGCCAAAGACCACGCGCTGCGCGAAGATGCCGCCGGCGGCGCGCCGCATGGCGTCTTCGTTGAAGTGACCTTCGGCCGTATTCATGACCATGTTGGTCAGCATCACGTTGTCCATTTCGGTCACGGTCTTGCCGCGCGCATGGCGGATCAGCATGCCCGGTTCGAAGTGCTCGAAGTATCCGTCGGGGCTGGTGAGTGCGCAGAGTTTCATGCCGCCTCCTTCGACTGTCGGACCTGCCCGCCGAACGCGCGGCTGGCGATCATGCCCTCGACCTCGGACTTGCCAAGCAGGCTGTTGGCGATGATGCGTTGCTGGATCTCGGAAGTGCCTTCGAAGATCTTGGTGAGGCGTGCGTCGCGCCAGTAGCGCTCCACCGGGAACAGCCTGGTATAGCCGGCGCCGCCGAAGATCTGCAGCGCCGACGAGGTCACGCGCTCTGCCATCTCCGAGGCGAAGTACTTCACCATCGACGCCTCCTTGTCGCAGCGGCGCCCGCTGTCGATCTCGTTGCAGACGAAGTAGAGCAGTTGACGCGCGGCCTCGATCTCGGTGGCCATGGTCGCGATCTTGAAGCGGATCGCCTGGTATTCGGCGATCGGCATGCCGAACTGGCGCCGCTCCAGCGAATAGGCGATCGCGTCTTCCAGCGCGCCCTGCGCCAGGCCGATCGCCCGTGCGGCGGTATGCGCGCGGGCGCCCTCCAGCCCTTTGGCCATCAGCAGGAAGGCCTTGCCTTCCGGACCCATCAGGTTGCGCCTCGGCACGCGCACGCCGTCGAGCGCCAGCTCGAAGGTCTTCCAGCCGAAATACCCGATCTTGGGGATCGGCGAGCCGGTCATGCCAGCGGGGAAGCCGCCCCGCTGCTTCTCGATCATGAAGCACGAAATGCCTTCCCAGCGCTTGTCGGGCGAGGGTGGCGCCGATGTCCGCGCGAACAGGATCAGGTAGTCGGCGCCGTCGGCAAAGGTGCACCAGTACTTGTTGCCGGTCAGCACCCATTCATCGCCATCCAGCACGGCGCGGCACGAGATCGACGCCAGGTCGGAACCGGTATCCGGCTCGGACAGCGCGCTGGCATTGAGGAAGTCGCCACGCACCACGCGCGGCAGGTATTCGCGCCGCATGTCCTCGGGCATCGATTTCATGATCCAGCCGCCCTGCGCACGGGCCACGATCGACGCCACCGACATCCAGCCTCGCGACAGCTGCTCGCAGATCAGGCAATACTCGAAGATGCCAAGGCCCAGGCCGCCGTAATCCTCCGGGATGGTGATGCCGAAGTAGCCCATCTCGGCCATCTTGTCGCGCAGCGACATCGGGATCTCCGCATCCGGGCCGTCCAGCGCGTTGGCAACCGGCAGCACCTCTTTCATCGTGAATTCGCGCGCCGCATCGCGGATCATGCAACGCGCTTCCGTCATGTACCCCAGACCGTCTCCTGACATGCTTATCCCCTCATCCTGACCAGATTGGTACGCTTGAACTCGATCACTACATCGCCCTGCTGATTGGTGCCATGCGTGTGCCACGTGACGATGCCGTAGCCGGGGCGGTTGCTGGCCGGCCTGCGCGACACCACGACGGAGCTGGCATAGAGCGTCTCGCCGGGGTAGACCGGCCGCAGATAGGCCAGCTCGTCGACCCCGAGAAATGGGCCGCCGCCCTCGGACAGGTCTTCCACCGACAGTCCGAACACGGTGTTGAACACCAGCAGCGGATTGACCGGCACGCCCGCGTGGCCGTTGGCCTGTGCCACCGCCTCGTTGGTGTATTGCGGGTTGTAGTGCAGCGTCAGCACCGAGAACATGGTGTTGTCCGACGCGGTGACGGTACGGCCCCAGTGATGGTCGAAGCGCCGGCCCGGCTCGAAATCCTCGTAGCGGTTGCCGCGGTTGCGCAGCCGGGCCTCTGCTTTCAGGCGGGCGACGACCGGGTCGGCGCAGACCTCGGGCACGCGCTCGATGGCGGGATGGGTGGATGTCATTGCATTGCCTCAAACAAGGGTTCGACGGAAGGAAGCTGGTCCAGCGTGTCGACCACCGACACCAGCTTCGCAAACTTGGCCGCGCCGATGCGCGGCACGACGATGGCCTGCGCCTTGTCGACCAGGCGCCGCCACTGCATGGCAAGGTCCGCGGCCGGCACCGCGACATTGGCCTGCGCGCGCAGCGTGAGGCCGTCGCGCGTCAGGATCTCGACCGTGGCGGCGTTGCGGTCCGGGCCGGGCACCACCTGCAGGGCGATGCGCTGCCGCGCCCTGACATAGCGCGGCGCGAGCGCGGTCTCGGGCGAATACAGGGCGAGCGAGGCAGTGGGCGCACCGTCCATCGCCAGCGCCGCAAGATGCTGGATCGCGAACTTGATCTCCAGGCCGGTCTGCGGGTTGGCGATATCGCACACGCCACGATGCGGACCCGACACGAAGATGGTCATCGACTCGAGCGCATCGAGGTCGATACGGTGCTCACGGCAAGCCTGGCGCACGGCCTCAATGGTGGAGTGCGTCAGGTAGCAGGACGCATGGAACTTGAACAGGGTGCGTTCGATCGCCATGCCTGCGCGGCACTCGAACGTGGCCGGGAACGCCGGCGCAGCGGGCGCCTGGGTGCGGCCAAAGCCCTGCTCGCACTCGATGCCGCTGGCGTTGGCAGTGAAGCCGCGCGCTGCCAGGCGGGCCGCCATCACGCCATTCATGGCGGCCTTGCCTGCGTGCAGCGGCTTGGCCATGGTGCCGAACATGCATTTGAGCCCGGCTGCCTGCGTCGCGGCGAGCCCGAGCGCGTGGGCTGTGCCGGCCGGGTCGAGTCCACCCAGCCGCGCACAGGCAGCGGCGGCGCCCAGCGTGCCGGTGGTGCCGGTCGGGTGCAGCCCGAGGCGATACTGCTCGGCGCCAACCACTTCGCCGACCCGGCTTTCGACTTCATGCCCCAGTATCAGCGCGCGCAGCAGGTCCTTGCCGCTGGCGCCGGCGGCCTGGGCCACCGCCAGTGCGGCTGGCGCCACGGGCACGGTCGGATGGCCGTGCATCGCCGAGGCGACGTCGTCGAAGTCAAGGGCGTGGCCCGCAGCGCCATTGATCAGCGCGGCCTGCGCCGGATCGGCGCGCAACGGGCTGCCCACCAGCGCGCACGGCAGATCCCGCGAGCCGGCATATTCGGCGACGAGCATTTCGACCAGCGGCTCGCGGGCGGCGGCGAGGGTAACGGCAATCCAGTCGAGCATGGCGTGCCGTGCCCAGGCGAAAGCCGGCGCGCCGAGCTCGGCATCGTCGACCGTGCTGATCCAGCCGGCCAGCGCCCGCGTGAAGCCGGCGCTGTCCGCTGTCTTGTCGATGGTATGGTCAGGTTCCACTCGGAAGCATCGCCGCGTTGCCGGCGCCGTGTTGTTGTCGATGGACCGAGTATTGGCGAACGCCGACGGGCCCGGCATCACATATGTGATGGATGCCGACCCAGTTCATCGATCACATATGTGATGGAAGCCGATGCGTGCGGGATCGAAACTCTCATCCACGGCCATTCGCGGACACGGTGCCGCGCCATGGCCGCGCTGCCCCTCAACTCTTCACGTTCACGTCGCCACCGGCGACGCTATATCTCATGACCATGAACAAGACCGCGCCCCGCCGCTCCGTGCTCTATGTGCCCGCGACCAATACCCGCGCCATCGAAAAGGCCCGCAACCTGCCCTGCGACGTCATCGTGTTCGACCTGGAAGACGCCGTGGCGCCGACCATGAAAGGCCACGCCAGGGACAACCTGGCCAGCGCCTTTGCCGCGCAGCCGTTTGCAGCGCATGAGACTGTGATCCGGGTCAATGCCCTGGGAACCGCCGAATTCGATGCCGACCTGCGCGCTGCGACCGCCTGCGGGTCCGATGCGATCCTGCTGCCGAAAGTCGACACCGGTGCAGACCTGGAACGCTTTGCCGAGGCGATCGGCGCCATTGCCAATGGCCCTGCCCCCAAGCTGTGGGCCATGATCGAAACGGCTTGCGCGATCCATCACCTCGACGGCATCCTGCAAGCCGGCCAGCGCCGGCAGGTACAGCTCGAGTGCCTGGTCGTTGGCACCAACGATCTCGCCAAGGAAACCGGCGTGTATCCGGGCGACAACCGTGCGTATCTGCTTCCCTGGCTGATGTCGGTGGTACTGGCCGCCAGGCGCTACGGCATGGACGTGCTCGACGGTGTGTGGAATGACTTCGGCGATCGCGCCGGCTTCGACAACGAAGTGCTGCAGTCGTGCAGGATGGGCTTTGACGGCAAGACGCTGATCCATCCGTCGCAGGTCGATCCGGCCAACGCGGCGTTCAAGCCGTCGGATGCCGCCACCGCCGAAGCGCAGGCGATCGTCGCGGCCTTCGCGCGGCCCGAGCATGCCGCGGCGGGCGTGATCAACCTGGATGGGCGCATGGTCGAGCGCCTGCACCTGGCGCAGGCCACGCGCCTGCTGGCGCGGCTCGATGCCATCCGTGCGCGCAGGGAACGGCCCGGCCGCTGATTTCGCGCCGCGGCGGCGGCGCTCAGCAGTCCTGCGCTACCGCCAGCACGGCGGCCAGCAGCTTCTTGCGGCGTGCGTGCAAACGCGCAACTGGGCCGCCGGTGCCGATGCCGAGCCACTGGCCGCGTATCGGCGTTGCCACCAGCGTGGCGATCACACCGGCCCCCGGCGACGCCAGGCTGGCCGACTCGTAGTAGCCCTGCCGGCGCGCCTGCTCCACCGCGCGCATGATCTCGTCAGTGCGTACCGGCGGCTCGCCCGGGGCGACCTCGGCGCTGTAGCGCCGCAGCAGCCGCCCGATCTGTTCGTCCTCCATCCGGCTCATCAGCATGATGCCGATCGCGGTGCGATGCATCGGCCGGATGGTGCCCGACGATACCGACAGGCGCAAGGCATGACTGGATTCGATGACGGACAGGTATTGCAGCATGTTGCCGCTCTGGCGGCCCAGCAACACCGTCTCGCCGGTCTCGCTCGAAAGCCGGCGCAAGGCGTCGTGGACCGAGGCGCCGGTGCCTTGTTTTCTTGTGGTCCACCCGCACAGGAACGCGACGCGGACCGACGGGCAATAGGTTCTAAGCTGGGCGTCGAACTCCATGTAGCCGCGCGCCACCATGGTCCGCAGCAGCATCGAGACACTGGACTGCGGGATGCCGAGGCGCTCGGCGATCTCGCCGACGCGCAGCGGCCGGCGCACCCGCTCGAACAATTCCAGCAGATCGAACACCCGATTTGCCGACTTGACCATTCCGCTGTCCATAGCAGTCCCTCCTTGCCTCGCGCCTCTCTGGCGCTTGCCATGCTTCGGACCGGCCGGCATCGCCCGGGTGCTCGACTTTCAGCCCACCCTCAGCATCGCCATAGCGATAGTCCTTTCAACCAAAGCGCACCTGCGGCGCGAGGACACCGTGCCGGCCGCCGTCAGGCGGTCGGCACATTCATGGGCCGAGCACTGCCGGACCGCCACGCCTGCCCACCATAGCGTGCTCGGCAATGCGCGCAACGATATTGTGCATCGAGAAGCTGCACATTCAAACAAGACGATGCTTCGTGCCCGCACCGTAGACAGGCGGACCGCATCGGGGTAGCGATGAGCAGGACATCGAGTCGTGCATCTCTAGCCCATGCAAGAGATCGGCGAACGGGTTCCGGGCGTCTTCGCCAAGCCGTGCAGCCAACAGCACTCCGCGCCATGCTCATTGTCGTTGCCTACCGAACCGGTCCATTCTATAATACTTAGGTTCCTAATTATATGACTGAAGGCATGATGGCAGCGCACAATCCAATGTACTGGCATGACGGGCTACTGATCGGTCACTCCGCTATTGACGACGAACATCGACGGTTTGCGGCACTCATCCAGTCGTTGCGTGAAGCGCCTGTTGACGGCTTGGCGGAGGTGCTGGAGGACCTGCTACAACTGGCACGAACGCATTTCCTGCATGAGGACAGCCTTATGGAGGCAACGGCCTTTCCGCCGCGCAAGTGCCACATCGGCGAACATGCAGCCGTGCTGGCCTCGATATCCGGCGTGCAGGCAAGGCTCGTACGCGGTGAGGTGGCGGTCGCACGCCGACTGGCAGAAGAACTGGAGCGCTGGTTCCCCGCACATGTCCAGCATCTGGATTCGGCGCTTGCGCACTGGATCTGCAAGCAGCACGCCGGCGCCAAGCCGGTCGTCCTGCGCAGGAACCTGGAAGCCCGTCCCGCCGCGGAGCCTGCGTAAAGCACAGACAAGCCGTGGCAGAATACGCCTTTGCCCTTGCTTCCCGCCCTATGTCGAAAGCCTCTGCACTCAGAGAACAGGAAATCGCCCAGCGCGTCCTGCGCCGCTGGCACGACGACGTGCCCAATGATCGCCTTGCGCACCTTGTGAAAGACGCGACGCGGGTCTTCCTGCGCGCGCTGCAGCACCGGCTCTCCCAGCATGACGTGCAGCTTGGCCACTGGACCTTCCTGCGCATTCTCTGGGAACGCGACGGCATCACCAAGCGTGAGCTCAGCATCGAAGCGGGCGTGATGGAACCGACCACATTCGCGGCCTTGCAAGCCATGGAGGCGCTCGGCTATGTCACGCTGGAGCGCCGGCCGACCAATCGCAAGAACATCTATGTGTTCCTCACGCCATTGGGCAAGCGGCTGCGCAAGACGCTGGTACCGTTGGCCGAAGAGGTCAATGCGGTGGCGGTCCAGCATCTCGCCGCGGAAGAAGTCGCCAACACGCGCCGCGCCCTGCTGGTGATGATCGACAACCTGACCCGCGACCAGGAAGGTATCGAGCAAGCGTAAGCGACTGCGCGACTGCAAGGGGAGGACTGCGGCTGGCAGTCCTGTTTCCCCAATACATCTCCAGCCGCCCCCCCTCCTCCCTCCCCCTCTCAATCTTCCAGGCTGCGACCTGCTTCGCAGCCGGCACTTGTTTGCCTTCCGCCGAGCATCTGGCAAGCCGATGCCTTGCTTCCCGTCCGGCCGCGCATTGCGCACGTGACCGTGACGGCGCACGCCCTCTTTTTGTTAGTCCCCTAAGTATTTTCCCTTGGTTTCCCAATCCCGCCTTGCTATCGATGTTTTCTCTGATTATTCTTAGGCCACTAAGTATTTTTCAAGCAAAGCCAGAACGCCAGACCGGCCAGCGCCGGAGATGCGCTGGCCAGGAGCCCCTAAATGATGACGAAGGAAGAAAACGATCTGTTGTGCCGTGTGGAAGGCGATGCGCCGATGGGGCAGCTGATGCGCCGGCATTGGACGCCGGTCTGCCTGCTCGAGGAGGTGACGGAGCCCGATGGCGCGCCGGTAAAGGCGCGCGTGTTCGGCGAAGACCTGGTCGTGTTCCGCGACAGCGACGGCCGCGTCGGGGTGATGGACGAGTACTGCCCGCACCGCAGGGCATCGCTGGTCTTCGGCCGCAACGAGGAAGGCGGCCTGCGCTGCCTCTATCACGGCTGGAAGATGGATGTGGAGGGCAACGTGCTGGAGATGGTCTCCGAGCCCGCATCCAGCGGCATGGCAGAGAAAGTCAAGCACAAGGCCTATCCGGTCAAGGAATGGGGCGGCATGGTCTGGGCATACATGGGACCGGCGGACCTGGTGCCGGAATTCGTGCCGCCACGCTGGGCGCCGACCGAGGACACCCGCGTCAGCATCGCCAAGGTGCTGCTGCCTTGCAACTGGGCACAGGTGCTGGAGGGTGCGATCGATTCCGCGCACAGCTCGAGCCTGCACAGCTCGGACATGGTGCCGGCGCGCGTGGACGGCGCCAAGACAACCGGCAACCTGTGGCTGCGCCCTTCGACCGACAAGGCGCCGCGGCTGCAGGTGCAGCGCGGCGGCTACGGCTTTCGCTACGCCGCCATCCGCAGGCCGATCCAGCAGGCGCAGACGCATGACTATGTGCGCTCCACGGTCTTCGTCGCGCCGGCGACCGCGCTGATCCCGCCGAACAACCTCTACAACGTCGCCAACATCAACGTGCCGATGGACGACACCAGCACGGCGTTTTACTTCATCGCCTGGGGCCATCCGGCGCAGACGCCGGAGACGGAGACGTGGCGCAAGTTCCTGCGCCAGACCGTCGGCGTGGACCTGGACGCGTACTACCGCCCGCTGCGCAACATCGACAACCGCTTCTGGCAGGACCGCCAGGCGATGAAGGCGGGCAACTTCACCGGGATTGCCGGCTTCCCGAACCAGGACGTCGCGATGTGGCTGACGATGGGCCCGATCGCCGACCGCAGCCATGACCGGCTGGGCGCGAGCGACCTCGCCATCGTTGAGTTCCGCAAGCAGATGCTGGATGCCGTCAGGACGTTCCAGCAGGGCGGCGAAGCGATCGGCACGGGTGCCAGTGCGATTCCCGCCGACGTCTGCGCGTTCCAGGCGGTGGTGCCGAAGTCCGATGACTGGCGTACATTCAACGTGCATTACGTCTGGGCCGGCGGGCAGGACCTGCCCGAGCTGGAGCCGTCGTACTCCGTCACGGCGTGAGGAGCACATCCCCCACATCCTCTGCTGTCCGCCACCCGCATTCCCCCGAGCCCCGACTCCATCACCGATGACCAAATTCCGCCTCTCCGTCGCCATGGGCGACTATGACCGTACCCGCGCGCTGCTCGATGGCCGCGTCCAGATCGACGGCGTCGATCCCGTCTACATGACGCTCAACCCGGAGGAGATGTTCTTCCGCGCCATGCGCAGCCAGGACTTCGATATCACCGAGCTGTCGTTCTCGAGCTACCTGGTCAAGCATGCGCGCGGCGACTGTCCGTACATCGCGGTGCCCGTCTTTCTCTCGCGGGCGTTCCGCCACACCTCCATCTACGTGCGCAAGGATCGTATCGGACGTCCCCAGGACCTGAAGGGCTGCCGCATCGGCATTCCGGAGTACCAGCTCACCGCGATCGTGTGGGCGCGTGCGGTCCTGCAGGACGACTTTGGCATCCACCCGTCCGATGTGACCTGGGTACGCGGCGGCATCGATACGCCGGGGCGTCCTGAGAAGGTGAAGCTGCAGCTTCCCGCCGATGTCCGCGTGGAGGCAGCGCCCGAAGGCCGCACGATCTCCGAGCTGCTGGACAGCGGCGAGATCGACGGCTTCATCGCGCCGCGGCCCCCGGGTGCGGCGGCGCTGCGCAACGAGAACGTGGGCTGGCTCTTCGACGATCCGACCGCCGAGGCGAAAGACTACTTCCGGCGCACCGGCGTGTTTCCCATCATGCATGTGGTGGGCATCCGCAAGACCCTCGCCGAGGCGCAGCCGTGGTTGCCGGGCGCCGTCTTCAAGGCGTTCAGCCAGTCCAAGGCCCACGCGCTGGCGCAGCTGTCCGATACGTCCGCGACCAAGGTGACGATGCCGTTCGTGGAAGAGATGCTGAAGGCCGCCCGCGAGACGCTGGGCGAGGACTACTGGTCGTACGGCGTGCAGGCAAACCTGCGCACGCTGGAGACGTTCTCCCGCCATCACCATGGCCAGGGCCTGTCCGAGCGGCTGGTGCCGGTGGAGGAGATGTTCCACCCCTCCACCTACGAGTCCTACAGCATCTGACGAACGCGCGGGCGAGGCCATGCCGCGCCCGCGCACCTCCAGGAGCAAAGATGTTCGAGTACAACGAAACCCTTGAGCAGGCGCTGCGACGCAACGTCGACGACGCGCTGCGCGAGGATATCGGGCGCGCCGACTGGACGGCGCAGCTCGTACCGGCGGCCAAGCGCGTGCAGGCGCGCGTGGTGGCGAAGGAAAACGCAGTGATCGCGGGCCAGCCGTGGTTCGACGCCTGCGTGGCGCGGCTCGATCCGGACGCGTCGATTGCGTGGCGGATTGCCGAGGGCGAGGCCGTGCTCGCCGGCTCCGAGGTCTGCCGCATCACCGGTGACGCGCGGGCGCTGCTGTCCGCGGAGCGCCCGGCGCTGAATTTCCTGCAGACTCTGTCCGGCGTCGCCACCGTGACGCGCCGCTACATCGAGCGGATCGCCGGGGTGTCGCCCAATCCGAACGGCTGCGCGATGCTCGACACCCGCAAGACGCTGCCTGGCCTGCGCCTCGCGCAGAAGTACGCCGTCCGCGTGGGCGGCGGCACCAACCATCGCCTGGGGCTGTGGGACGGCATCCTGATCAAGGAGAACCATATCGCCGCGGCCGGCGGCGTGCGCGAGGCGCTCGAACGCGCAGCGCACCTCGGCGCCGAGGTGCCGGTGCAGATCGAAGTGGAAGATCTGGAGGAGCTGGCGGCGGCACTGGCCGCCGGGGCCACCAGCATCCTGCTGGACGACTTCAGCCTCGACGACATGCGTCGCGCCTGCGCGCTGAACGCCGGGCGGGCGCTGCTGGAGGTCTCCGGTGGCGTCGATCTCGAATCGCTGCGGGCCATCGCCGCCACCGGCGTCGACCGGATTTCCAGCGGCAAGCTGACCAAGGACGTGCGCGCGATCGACCTGTCGATGCGCATCGTCGACTGACAGGAATGCGCATCATGACTACCACACCGTTCCATCCCGAGCCCCACGCAGACACGCCGATGCTGCTGCGCATCGCGCGCATCCACGACGCCGCGCAAGGCATCCGCAGCTTCGAGTTCGTGCAGGCGGACGGCACCGAGCTGCCTCCGTTCACGCCGGGCTCTCACATCAAGGTGCAGGTGCCCAACGGCATGCTGCGCAAGTACTCGCTGTGCAACGACCCCGCCGAGCGGCACCGCTACGTGATCACCGTGAAGCGCGACGAACAGGGACAGGGTGGCTCGAAGAGCCTGTGCGACGATGCCAGCGAGGGCGACCTGATCCCGGTCGGCTTGCCCGACAATGCCTTCCCGCTGCTGGAGGACGCCAAGGCATTCGTCTTCATCGCCGGCGGCATCGGCATTACGCCGATTCTCTCGATGATCCGCAGCTTTGGCGAGCTTTCCACCGCAAAGTGGCGGCTCTATTACTTCACGCGTTCGCCCGAGAGCACCGCCTTCCTGGACGAGTTGCAGGCGCCCGAACTCAAGGGAAAGGTGAAGATCCACCACGATTTCGGCGATCCTGGCAAGGCCTTCGATCTGTGGCCGGTGCTCGAGCGTCCGTGCGACACCCACATCTACTGCTGCGGTCCGCGCGGCCTGATGGAGGCGGTGCGCGACATGTCGGGGCACTGGCCCGCCACCCGGATCCACTTCGAAAGCTTCAACGAGGGCGGCGGCGTGCGTGCCGACGACAAGCCGTTCGACGTGGTGCTCAGCCGCAGCGGGCAACGCTACGAAGTGCCGGTCGGCGCGAGCATCCTGAACGTGCTGCGCCAGCATGGCTGCAATGTGGCATCGTCCTGCGAGAGCGGCACCTGCGGCACATGCCGTACCGGGCTGGTCTCGGGCGAGGCGGACCATCGCGACATGGTGCTGATGCCGGAGGAGTTGGACCACCAGGTGATGATCTGCGTCTCGCGGGCAAAGTGCGCCGAACTGGTGATCGACCTATGAGCGCCAACGCAACCCGGCAAGTGCGCCTGGGCGTGGTCGGGCTCGGCCGGGCCTTCTCGCTGATGCTGCCTACGTTCCTCGCGGATCGGCGCGTGCGCCTCGCCGCCGCCTGCGATCCCCGCGAGGCGGCACGCCAGCAGTTCGCGCGCGATTTCAATGCGCCCGTCTATGAGGACCTGGCGGCCATGGCGGCGTCGCCAGACCTGGACGTCATCTACATCGCGAGCCCTCATCAGTACCATGCTGCGCATGCGTGCCTGGCGGCGGAAAGCGGCAAGCACCTGCTCGTGGAGAAGCCGATGGCGATCTCGCTCGCGGAGTGCGACCGGATCATCGCGGCTTGCGAGCGCGGCGGCGTACGGATAATCGTGGGGCATTGCCACAGCTTCGATTCGCCATACCTGCACGCGCGGCAACTGATCGCGTCAGGGCGCTTCGGCGCGGTGCGCATGATTCACGCGCTGAACTACACCGACTTCCTGTATCGCCCGCGGCGCCCCGAGGAATTGCAGACGGAGGCCGGCGGCGGCGTGGTGTTCAGTCAGGCCGCGCACCAGGTCGACGTGGTGCGATTGCTGGCAGGCGCGCCCGCCACACGTGTGCGGGCGACACTGGGCAGATGGGACCCGGCCCGGCCGACCGAGGGCGCCTATAGCGCCATGCTCTGGTTCGAGGACGGTGCCTACGCGTCGCTGACCTACAGCGGCTATGGCCGTTTCGACACGGACCCGTGGAACGGCGGCTTCAGCGAAATGGGATTCGCCACGCGCGAGGAGGACTACGGCCGCGCACGGCGCAAGCTGGCGGCGGTCGGCTCGGCGCAGGCGGAGGCGCGCCTGAAGACGGATGGCACCTACGGCGGCCCGTCGTGGCAGGCCCCGGCCGGCACGGACCGCGCGCTCGCCAACCAGCACTTCGGGCCGGTCATCGTGAGCTGCGAGCATGCCGATATCCGGCCGATGCCGGACGGCATCTGGGTCTACGCCGACACGCAGCGCGAGCACATCCCCCTGCCGGCACCGGCGGTGCCCCGCTTCGAGGTCATCGACGAACTGGTCGATGCCGTCATCCATGGCCGCGACCCGCTCCATGACGGCGCGTGGGCGCGGTCCACGCTCGAGGTCTGCCTGGCGATGCTGACCTCGGCGCGCGAGGATCGGGACGTAACGCTCACGCGCCAGGCGAGGGCTTCGCCACATCCGGTCGACGTATCACCGGTCGCCTGAACCAATGGCTCGTCCAAGACCACCATCCGGATAACCCCCGCACAGCGAGCCCACGAATGCCCGTCGTCAGAACGGCATCGCCAAGGGCCGCCGCATGCACTACGATCGTAAAGTGGAGACAACACATGAACCGCCCCCAAATCCGGCTTGCACGACGCAGGCTTTGCCTCAGCCTGGGCCTCGGCCTCACCGCAGCATTCGTTCCCGCATTGGCCATGGCCAGCACCGATGCCTGGCCCACCAAGCCCATCCGCTTTATCGTTCCCTACGCGCCCGGAGGCTTGCCTGACACCGTTGCGCGCGTTTTGTCCCAGCAACTCACCCAACGCCTGGGCAAGCCGGTCGTCGTTGACAACCGGCCCGGCGCCAATGGCGTGGTCGCCGCCCAGGCGCTCATGACAAGCCCTGCCGACGGCCACACGTTCCTGGTGACCGACGGCTCGATGATGTCCATCAATCCGGCGATTTACAAGAACCTGTCGTATGAACCCAAGCGCGATTTCGTACCCGTCTCGCTTGCCGCCAGGTCTCCGCTCTTCCTCGCCGTCAATGCACGCGTTCCAGCCAACTCACTCAACGATTTTGTCGCGCTGGCGAAATCCAGATCGGGCGCGCTGAACTATGGATCTTCCGGCATCGGCAGCACCCATCACCTGTCGATGGAAGCACTGAAAACCGCCCTCACGCTGGATATCAAGCACGTACCGTTTCGTGGCTCCGGCCAGTCCGTTCCGGCTTTGATCGGGGACCAGGTCCAGGTGGTGTTTGCTGCCTTGCCGTCGCTGTCGGGCTTCGTCAAGTCGGGCCAGGTCAAGATTCTCGGCACCAACTCCCTGCAGCGCTCCGCTCTTGCGCCGAAGATTCCGGCGATCTCCGAGGTGGTGCCAGGATACGACTTCGCTGTGACGGTCGGCTTGCTTGCCGCAAAGGGAACCTCGGACGCCGTGGTCAAGAAAATGGCCGACGCGGTTTCCGAGGCAGTCAAGATGCCCGAGGTGATCTCGCAGTTCCACGTTGCCGGTATCGAACCCGTGGGAGGATCCAGCGCGGACTACGCGAAGGTCATTGCCGACGAGGCGGCTCGCTATGCGCAGACCATCAAGGTTGCGCATGTCGTGGCCGAGTAAGTAGCACAGTCCATCCGCCGCTATTCCTGAGCCTGATGACCAGGCTCAGGATTCACGCCTGCCGAGCGCTCTCGTCAACACACCAGCCTCTGCAATCAGAAGCTCGCCGAACTGGTTGACACGCTCCTATCAAGACACTCGGCGCTAGCTAGCCGACGGGTCGGCCAGCGCCGTCAACGGGCCCTGCATCCGGTAGAACGTCTTGCCCGCGGCGGTGAAGAATGCCATGGAGCGGCCGCGCACGAAGTCGTCGACATGCACCACGGTCGCACCGTCAGCTTCCTGCCACGAGATCGCATACACGCCCTCCGAGATTTCCTGCCACTCGCAACGGGCCTCGCCAGTCGCTCCGGCGTAGGGGCCGGCGACGATGGCGTAGCGGATCGACTCGCCATCCTCGGAGTAGATGTTGTGCGCCGACAGGCCGTCGTAGTCGACGCGGAAGCTGCGCCCGGCGAAGAGCGGCTTCCGGGGAGTGGTATTCGTGTTCATCGGATGGCTACCGGATTGATCTTGACCTGTGTGGAACCCACGTACAGCGGCTGGCCGGGTACGAACAGGAATTCCCACGCCTTGTCGCGCACCAGGGCGCGGCTGTCGTTCAGTTCGAGGTTGTAGATGCCGCGCCTGGCCAGGATGACTCAGGCCGCCTTGGCGGCCAGTGCGGGATAGTCGGTCAGCCCGCGTGCGCCACCACCAAACAGCGTGTCGCGGTCGTGGGGGTTGAGCGTCGCGCCAGCGCGCAGGCGCTCCGGCAGGTCGGGGTTGGCCACGAACGGCCGGCCGAAGGCAATCAGATCGGCCCACCCCTCGTTCAGCGCGGCTTGCGCACGTTCCGCGGTGTACTTGCCGGCGTAGATCAGCGTGCCCCGATACACCTCGCGCAGCCGCTGCCTGAATGCGGCGGGCATATGCGGCGCATCGTCCCAGTCGGCCTCAGCGATATGGATGTAGCCCACGCCTAGCTCGCCGAGCAGCTTTGCCGCGGCCGTATAGGTGGTTTCCGGATCGGCGTCGACGCAGCCATTGAGCGTGGTCAGCGGCGCCAGGCGGATACCGACCCGGTCCTTGCTGCCCGTGCCCTCGATCAGCGCCTGCGTCACCTCGCCCAGGAAACGCAGGCGGTTTTCGAGCGGGCCGCCATATTCGTCGGTACGGTTGTTGGCTTCCGAGTCGATGAACTGGTTGACCAGATAGCCGTTGGCCGCGTGCAGTTCCACACCGTCGAAGCCGGCCGCCATCGCGTTGCGCGCGGCCTGGCGGAATTCGTCGACGATGGCGTGGATCTCTTCCACCTTGAGCGCGCGCGGCTCGGATGCCTGGACGAAGCCCGGCTTGCCATCCTGTTCGGCAACGAACACGTTCACACCGTGCGCCTGGATGGCGGACGACGACACCGGCGCGTGGCCATCGAGCAGGCTGATATGGCTCAGGCGGCCCACGTGCCAGAGCTGCGCGAAAATGCGCCCACCCGCTTCATGCACGGCAGTGGTGACCTTGCGCCAACCGGCGACCTGCGCCGGCGTGTGGATGCCGGGCGTCCACGCATAGCCCTTGCCGAGCGGCGAAATCCAGGCGCCCTCGCTGACGATCAGGCCGGCGCTGACGCGTTGCGCGTAGTACTCGGCCATCAGTTCGTTCGCCACGTCGTCGGGCTGGCTTGCGCGCGAGCGCGTCATCGGCGGCATCACGATGCGGTTGGGCAGCGTGAGGGCACCCAGCGAATGCGGCTGGAACAGCGGATTGCGTGTATCGGACATCATGGCCTCCTCAGTCCCAGGCCGGGGCCAGGCCCTCGGGGCTGACCTCGCGGCCGTTGCGCTCCAGCGCGGCGATCTGCGCCATGTCGCCGGCGTCGAGCTCCAGGTTGCGCGCCAGCAGGTTGCTGGCCAGGTTCTCGCGCCTGGTCGACGACGGAATCACCGCATAGCCGAGTTGCAGCGCCCATGCCAGCGCAACCTGCGCGACGGTGGCGTGGTGCTTGTTCGCGATCTGCGCCAGCACCGGGTCCTTCAGCACCTTGCCGTAGGCCAGCGTCATGTACGACGTCACGGTGATGCCCTGCTCCTTCAGGAACGCGGTGAGCTTGTGGTTCTGCAGATAGGGGCTCAGTTCGATCTGGTTGGTGGCGATTTCGCCCTTGCCAACCGCATCGATCGCCTGCTTCGTCAGCGCGATATTGAAGTTGGAAACCCCGATCTGCCGCGTCAGGCCCAGCGCCTTGGCTTGGGCCAGCGCCGCCATGTACTCGGGCAGCTCCACGCCATTGCCCGGCGCCGGCCAGTGGATCAGGGTCAGGTCGACGTAGTCGGTGCGCAGCTTGTCCAGGCTTTCGCGCAGGCTTGGCACAAGCTTGTCGGCGGCATAGTTCGCCGTCCAGATCTTGGTGGTCACAAACAGTTCATCGCGCTTCACACCGGCCTCGGCGATAGCCTGGCCGACGTCGGACTCGTTGCCATAGATCTGTGCCGTATCGACGGCGCGATAGCCCAGGTCCAGCGCGTCGCGCACCGAATCGATCACGGCCTGGCCGGTCAGGCGGAAAGTACCAACGCCAAACGAAGGAACGCTCATGGTGCAACTCCTATGAAGGAAACTCGAATGCACGCAGTTTGCCGCCCTTACCTTTGCGGATAAAGCCGTGTATAAGGTAAATTCATTTGATTTTAAATCAACAATGAAGACGACCATCGACGAACTGCTGGCCTTTGCTGCCGTGGTGGACACCGGCTCGATCACGGCGGCCGCCGAGCGGCTCAGGCTGACGGTCTCCGCCACCAGCCGCACCCTGGGCCGGCTGGAGGAAAAGCTGCAGACCACGCTGCTGCGGCGAACCACGCGGCGGCTGGAGTTGACCGAGGAAGGGGCGGCATTCCTGGAACACGCCCGCGCAATCCTGGCGATGGTTGACGAGGCGGAAGAGCAGATCGCGGCGCGTCGCATGCGGCCGGTTGGGCGCTTGCGGGTGGATGCGGCAACGCCGTTCATGCTGCATGTGATCGTGCCGCTACTGGAGGGCTTTCGCGCCAGCTACCCGGAAGTGGAACTGGAACTCAACTCGAACGAAGGCATCATCGACCTGATCGAAAAGCGGACCGATGTGGCGTTCCGCATCGGCCAGCTGAAGGACTCCACGCTGCACGCGCGCGCCATCGGCACCAGCCGAATCCGCATCCTTGCCAGTCCCGACTACCTGAAGCGCCACGGCACGCCCGCCAAACCGGCGCAGCTCGCGCAGCATGCGCTGCTGGGCTTCACCCAGCCGGAATCACTGAACGACTGGCCGCTGCGCGACGACAACGGCAGCGTGCTGCATATCAAGCCAACGATCGCCTCGTCCAGCGGCGAGACCCTCAGGAGCCTGGCCCTGAACGGCCAGGGCATTGTCTGCCTGTCGGACTTCATGACGCGCGACGATCGGCAGGACGGGCGACTGGTGCAGCTGTTTGCGAAACAGACCCTTGATGTGCGCCAGTCGATCAACGCGGTCTACTATCGCAACACCGCGTTGGCGTCCCGCATCACCTGCTTCGTCGAATATGTGGTCAAGGTGCTCGGCCAGAAGCCGTTCGAGAGCTAGTGGCACCCGTCCGTATCAGATGCGATCGACAGGCAGCGGCGCGTTCGCGGCCACCAGGTGCTGCTCACGCAGTTCGCGCCAGAAATCGGCGGGAATGACTTCCTTCAGCGCGGCCACGGTGGTGGCCAGCATCTCCGGCTCGGCGGTGGCCGATACCGCCGCCGTCGCCGCCCTGCTGATCCCGATGATGCGCAACGCCGGCTACCACGTGCCGCGCGCCGCGGGCCTGATCGCAGCGGGCGGCATCATCGCGCCGGTGATCCCGCCGTCGATCGCCATCGTCGTGTTCGGCGTGGTCGCGCAGGTCTCGATCACCAAGCTGTTCCTGGCCGGCATCGCGCCCGGCGCCATGATGGCGCTGACGCTCGCCGTCACCTGGCACTTCTGCGCGCGCAAGGAGAAGCTGGCGCCGGTGGAACCGTTCAGTGCGCGCCGCCTGGCCAAGGCCGCGCTCGACGGCGTGTGGGCGCTGGTGCTGCCGGTGGTGATCATCGGCGGCATGAAGATCGGCGCCTTCACGCCGACCGAGGCTGCCGTGGTGGCGGTGATCTACGCCATGGCGGTCGGCCGCTTCGTCTACGGCGAGCTGAAGCTGCGCGCGCTGCCGGACCTGATCGTCACCGCGGCCAAGACTTCCAGCACGGTGCTGTTTTTGGTGGCGTGCGCGCTGGTCTCGGCGTGGCTGATCACCATCGCCAACATCCCGGCACAGGTGACCGACCTGCTCGAGCCGTTCATCGACAACAAGATCCTGCTGATGTTCGTGATCATGGTCCTGGTGATCGTGGTCGGCACCGCGCTCGACCTGATGCCGACCGTGCTGATCATGACGCCGATCCTGATGCCGGTGACCGCTCCGGGCAGGACGTACTGAAGGCGGTCGCACTTGGCGCCAGGGGCGTCTATATCGGCCGGCCGATGCTGTATGGACTGGGCGCCATGGGACAGGCCGGAGTGACGCGAGCACTGGAGATCATCCGCAAGGAACTCGACCTGACCATGGCCTTCTGCGGCCACACCGATATTCGCGCGGTCGGCAGGGACATCTTGCTGCCGCCGCATCCGCATGCTCCGCAGTTCAACCCGCGCACCTTCCGCAACGTGGAGATGGCCAGCATTGTCGGCAGCCTGGCGTGGAAAGAAGGCAAGCCGTCGATCCATGCGCACGGCGTGGCCGGCGACAGCAGTTTCGACACGTACGGCGGCCACATCCTGTCGATGGAGGTCGGCACCGGATCGCTGGAAGTGACGGTGACGGTCTATCCGCAGCAACTGGAACGCGGCATCGACCCGAAGATCGGCGCAAACGTGCTGGGGCTGCGCGATAGCCACTGACGGGCACTTCGCGCACGCGGACCCAGAAGTCAATCACGGCGCTGCCCGGACCGGCAATTCGAGCCGGGCGTTCAGTAAAGGTCTCGATCGCAGGATTGGCTTCGACCATCATCCAGGCCCGGTAAACCTTATAGCTGCCGAGGCTCAGCCGGCGTCCAGGCTTTGGGCTGAACAGCTCAATCGCGGAACCTCAGGACTGCCGCGCGGCCTCGCTCCATCAGGACCGGGATGGCCATATTGCAGGAGTGAATGCCCATCACGGTGGTGAGTTGCAGCACCTCGATAATTTCTTCCCGCGTGGCGCCATGCCGAATGGCGTTGCGCATATGCCTGCGCGCGCCGGGGCATGTTGAGCCGGAGGGGGGTCTGCTCCCGTGCCAGTACGGCAGGACCATCGAGCCACATGATTGCGCGCAGGGGTATCGCCGCTCCCGTCGCCAGCAATCTTTCCTGATTTTCACCACGAATTCAGCAACAAATACCCCCGTTATCTGATTAACCTGCCCGCTATTTTCCGTTTGCGGCCCGCCGCGGACGAGAAAATAGCTGCTCCCGCCGGCCCCACGAAGGCCGGCGCGGCCTTTCAGATGACACGGAGACAACGACACATGAGTGCAAGCGCAGAACATCTGCAACGCGGCCTGGGCGAACGGCATATCCGGCTGATGGCGCTGGGTTCGGCCATCGGCGTGGGCCTGTTCCTGGGCGCCGGCAATGCCATCAAGATGGCCGGCCCCGCCATCATGCTGGGCTACCTGATCGGCGGCGCGGTGATCTTCCTGATCATGCGCGCGCTGGGCGAGATGGCCGTGCACAACCCCGTGGCCGGCTCCTTCTGCCGCTACGCGCAGGACCACATGGGCCCGCTGGCGGGCTACCTGACCGGCTGGAACTACTGGTTCCTGTGGCTGGTGACCTGCGTGGCGGAAATCACCGCCGTGGCCATCTACATGGGCATGTGGTTCCCCGACGTGCCGCGCTGGATCTGGGCACTGGCCGCGCTGGCGGCGATGGGCTCGGTCAACCTGATGGCGGTCAAGGCCTATGGCGAGTTCGAGTTCTGGTTCGCCATGATCAAGATCGTCACCATCGTGCTGATGCTGTTCGGCGGTGGCGCGATGATCGTGTTCGGCTTCGGCAACGGCGGTGTCGCCACCGGCATCTCCAACCTGTGGGCGCACGGCGGCTTCATGCCCAACGGCGCCTCCGGCGTACTGATGTCGCTGCAGATGGTGATGTTCGCCTACCTGGGCGTTGAGATGATCGGCCTGACCGCCGGCGAGGCGCGCAACCCTAAGAAGTCGATTCCGGACGCGATCAACTCGGTGTTCTGGCGCATCCTGATCTTCTACGTGGGCGCGCTGTTCGTGATCCTGTCGCTGTACCCGTGGAACGAGATCGGCGCCCAGGGCAGCCCCTTCGTGCTGACCTTCGAGCGGCTGGGCATCAAGACCGCCGCCGGCATCATCAACTTCGTGGTGCTGACCGCTGCGCTGTCGTCTTGCAACGGCGGCATCTTCAGCACCGGGCGCATGCTGTACAACCTGGCGCAGCAGGGCCAGGCGCCGAAGGCCTTTGCCAGGGTGGACCGCAATGGCGTGCCGCGCCGCGCGCTGCTGGTGTCGATCGCCGCGCTGCTGTGCGGCGTGCTGCTCAATTACCTGGTGCCGGAGCAGGTCTTCGTCTGGGTGACGGCGATCTCCACCTTCGGCGCGGTCTGGACCTGGGCCATCATCCTGGTCACGCAGATCAACTTCCGCCGCAGCCTGTCGGCGGCCGAGCGCAAGGCGCTGGCCTTCCGCATGCCGTTCTGGCCGTATGGCTCCTACATCGCGCTGGCCTTCCTGGCGCTGGTGGTGGCGCTGATGGCCTACTTCCCGGAGACCCGCGTGGCGCTGTACGTGGGCCCGGGCTGGCTGGTCCTGCTGACGGTATGCTACTACGCGCTGGACATGCGCTCGCGCGGGCCGGTCAGCTACCGCGCCTGACCTTGCCGTAGCCTGCGGGGTGCGCCGGCCGCCGCGCCTCGCTACAATGGCTCCCGGGCAATCCAACGCCAGGGGGCCGAATGTCCGAGACCACAGGGGTTGCAAACAACGCGGCGGCCGCGCCGCCGCGCAACAGCGCCGCCGATGCCGAGGCCCGCGCCAGGGCCGTCGCCGGCACGGTGGCACGCACTGCCGTCGAGCAGGCCGACCATGCCATGCGCCACTGGACCGACCCCACCCCGGGGCCGGTACGCATCGGCTCCCCGCAGCACCTGCAGATGTTCTGCAATATGCTGCTGCAGACCCACAACCCCTACAAACCCGCAGTCATCGACTGGCCGAAGCTGTCGCCGGAGGCCCTGCACCGCGTCACCTCGCTGCCGATCTGGGACATCGCCGTGCAGACCGAGGGCCGCGCCTCGATCCGCGTCAAGACCTTTGCCGGCACCGTCAGCGATCCGCTGCTGCGCAGCGCGCTGGAAATGGACGGCGGCGAGGAGGCGCGCCACAAGGTGGTGCTGTCGAAGCTGGTCGAGGCCTACGGCATCGCGCTCGCACCCGAGCCTGACTACCCGCCCCCGGACGATCCGGAATGGGGCTGGCTGGTCACCGGCTACAGCGAGTGCATCGACAGCTTCTTCGCCTTCGGCCTGTTCGCGGCGGCCAGGCGCTCGGGCTTCTTCCCCACCGAGCTGATCGAGACCTTCGAGCCGGTGATCCAGGAGGAAGGCCGGCATATCCTGTTCTTCGTCAACTGGGCCGCCTGGTACCGGCGCAACCTGCCGTGGTGGCGCCGCCCGCTGTTTGCGCTGAAAGTGGCGCGGGTGTGGGCCTTCCTGGTCTGGGAGCGCATTGGCATCGCGCGCGGCATCGACACCGACGGCGTGGCCCAGGACGCCAACTTCACCATGAACGGTTCCGCGGCGCTGGGCGAAGCCCTGACGCCGGGCGCGATGATCGACCTGTGCCTGGCCGAGAACGACCGGCGCATGGCCGGCTACGACGCGCGCCTGCTGCGCCCGGAAACCGTGCCGCGGCTGGCCCGGCTGGCGCAGCGCTTCGTGAAATAGGGCCGGCCCATGCACCTTGCGTTGGCGTTGTCGCTGCTGTCCCTGGCGGTCTGGCTGGTGCTGATCTTTGCCCGCGCGGGCTTCTGGCGCGTGCGCAAGCCGGTTCCAGCACCGGATCCCGCGGCCTGGCCGGACGTGATCGCGGTCATCCCCGCCCGCAACGAGGCCGAGGTGATCGGCCGCGCCGTGGCCGGCGTGCTGGGCCAGCGCTACCCGGGCCGGCTGGCGCTGGTCGTGGTGGACGACCACAGCCAGGACGGCACCGCCGACATCGCCCGCGCCGCCGCCGCGGCCACCGCGCGCCCGCGGGGGCTGACCGTGATCGGCGCACGCGAGCTG